>Ga0209489_103358_pt1 | contig 31310 bp, 22 predicted proteins | sample SiratrowhiteBW_FD_187527 | JGI IMG/M metagenome (GOLD analysis project Ga0209489, IMG submission 187527) | Root nodule microbial communities of legume samples collected from California, USA - Siratro white BW (SPAdes) (version 2) | ecosystem: Host-associated > Plants > Roots > Nodule | place...
TATTTCATGCAAAAATTCAAGTAACTCAGTAAAGCTTCTATCAGTTCACCCATTTCTTGCCTTCATATTAAATAACCGTAATACTGCTGACAAACGTGAGAAACTTGAACAACCGGGATACAATTCTTTTCTTGAATCATCTTTCAAAGAATCAAACACATGGGCTTGGTGGACACTCTCTCCTCCAATATCACGAATCATGTCATTCATGTAATCTTCAAAATATAGCTTAGAATGTTCACATTGATCTTGCTCAGATGCATATGGTAATTCTAGAACTTCACCGTGCCAAGTCCACGTTGTATAATTATTCAAGAAACCATCACAAAGAACGTGCTCTCATATCAACTCAATATCTAGTCTTTTTAAATTCACACAATTCACACACGGACAGTAATATCTTCCATTTCTTCCTGCTCCATTCCATTTAGCAAATTCCAAAAAATTTTCAACACCTTTCTCATAAACATCACTTATTCGACTTGTATTTATCCAACTTCGATCCATCACTATGACTAGTGAATGATTTTCAGATAAAACCCTAAATAAGCAAGATTAAATACAAATTGTCGGGGATCGAACATCCCCGAACTCAGAACCCAAACACATTTCTTAGATATTAAACTATACACAAAGGCCATTTAAGCATTCAAACCATACAAGCATTCCAATCATACAAGCAATTCAAACAAGCATTCTAATCATACATATAACCATTTCAATCCAAATAATCATTCTAATTTTTCACTTCAAATTCGATATAGAACATACCTCTTGAAGGGCAGTGGTGACCCAAAACCGAAATGCAGTGGTGACCCAAAACCGAGAGACAAGCAAACCCCAAAACAGACAAATGCAAAATGGAGTCAATAAAATCACCAAACCACTGAAATGAAACGAAAACGGAGGAGAAAAAGAGAACTCAAAGCCAAAAACGAAAACCAAAACAAACTGAGCTTGAAAACGAAAATGAAACGGTCAAAATGTAGCTACCAACCTTTATGATGGAGAAAGAGTGAAATGGAGTTGAATAAGGATGAAATGGAGGTCGCAAACGAGGAAGAAAGCCGCCGGAACAGTGCAGGAAGAAGGTGCGAACAGTTCAGGAAGCATAAAAGTGAAAGTGAAAACGCGCTGGGGGGTAAAACTGGGAGCACCACGTCGGTTATGGGCTCCCAACCGACGTGGTACATATCCTAATTTTACCCCCATTTTTCATTTCAGTAACAAAGTCACCATGACGTCGGTTACGTGGTCCAAACCGACGTCATGGGAAACTTCACCATGTCGGTTAGCGAATCTTAACCGACGTGGTGCATCAGCGCCATTTTAAAATTTTAAATTTTTGAATTTTAAAACTTAAGTGGAAATTCAATGGCGATTTTTTTCTGTAACTGATGTTATGTTATTCATTTATTTACAAAAAAACCACCACGTTAAATAATGTCGTTTTTCCTTTTAATCGTCATTGAAGACAGACGTTAAATATGTATTTTGTACTAGTGATGTTCTGAATTGAGAACATTATTTTTAACGTAATGTGCTCTTAGTTGCCTCGTGCTTAAAATGAACTTGTATATATTATTTTGTTTTAAATAGGCTCCAGATGCTTCTAGTGCAATCATTTGAGTTCTTCATTCAGATACCGATGAAGAGAGGGAACATGGTACATCAAATATTAACCAATGCTATTAAAATTGTTAATTTTTGTATGGTGAGTCATACTATCATTTGCTCTATGCACGTGCAGGTGATGATTAATTAGAAACACTTTTTCGCAGCACAGCTGATGATTATGTCTGATTACGTAAGCAATTTTTATATTAGTGTCATTTTATGTTTTATTGATATATGTTTAAGTCGATATTTCTTTGTCATGTTTTAGTTATGAGACTTATGTATAGCATGGTATTCGTTCTAATGTTACTTTTACTTCTTCTATAATTAAATTCGTATTCTTTTTCTTAAATAGTATAGTAATTGTTTTTATGATTTGTCCAGGTTGACTGTGTTGCCCACTCCAATATTGCAGTAATTAAGAAGAGATTGAAGGTATAAAGAGTGAATGAAGATGAATGCGTTCCTATTTTACTTTCTATGATTGTGTTTTTAAAAAAAAAAGAATAAAAAAAATGTGTTGTTCCACCTAGTTGATGATAAGCCGATAAAAAAGAAAAAGAAAAAAACTAGTTGATGATGAAATACATTACTACTTATATTAAGTAATGTGTGAGATTAAAAGTGGTGAACCCTCATGGATATTGAACAAAAGTGAAGGGATGAACTGTGTCACTAAATATTGACTGTATTATTTATGCGTGTTTATGTTGATAAAAAAAAAATTTATGTGTGTTTATGTTCATTTGCTCTTAATTTTATCCATATTTCAGGTTTTAACATAATATTTTATTGTGATGAGAGCAACAATTTGCCCATCTCTTAAAATTAACATCTAAAGTTCATCCGTTTTAATTACCTAAGACAGCAAGACACTATAACTCTATTTTCTTCGCAATTTTGTTTTTTTTTCTTGAAATTTATTATTTATATAATATCAGTGTTAACATGCATCTCAAATTCTTTTAGAAAGTTAAAATAACATGTTACATTCTCGAGTCTTTTTATTAAGGGCCAACATAATTTAAGTTTTATTTTTTAGCTGAATAACTAGCGTTAAGAAATACCTAAAGATAATTAAAAGATACTGGTCTAGTCTTTCGAAAATGAAAACTTAAAACGATGTGGAACATAGCCGATTGGAGCTTCCACCGATCTAGACGGATTCACCTCATTGCTTTCTAATTCTTAGGTCAAGTGGGTTAAGGTGACGCCAAAGAAATTGTATGTTGGTGAGGTTGAGGTGGTGTGAAAAATTTGTAATGACACAAAAAGTTTTCTCTGACAACAAGTATTGGTGAACGACAATCAAACATGTAAATCTTAAAGATAAACATAGGAAGGTTGTATCACTCAGTTTGAGTAAGCAGTCACAGAGTTGTGTCATTCGGTTTGAATAGGTAGTCACAGAGTAGTACGTAATTTTGTGATATAGACTAATAATTATTCCATAAAGGGTTTGAACACTCTTTTTATATTCTTTATTTAAGTAAATTTATTTATTTTTTATAAAAATATTGGACGATGAATAACATATATTTAGATTGATCTAATGACTAAAACTAATGGTTCACTATGAATCACATCGACAACTAACCAAATAATTAGATCTAGCTTAGGCATTAATTAGCGTTAGTTTTTGTGCCCTTAAGTATACTTGGGAAAGGCTTTTTTGTGGGTTTGTAGTCTTTTTCTTGGATTTTATTCCTATTTATTTCATTCTTAATTGTTAAAAAAAAAAGAACCAAATATAATTATATCAAACGAAAGTCAAATATAGCTCTCACAACGCCATCATACACTAATCTGACATAAAAACTAGCATTCGTAAACATGGAGGAACCATTTTTTGGAGAGTTAAGTGAGATAGGAACAAGTTTTCCTTGCTGGGAGATTGGAGTTGGATTGCTACTTATAACTATTTCTTATTAATAATATTAACAGGGATTAATTAAGTTTTAAAGTTGATCTCACATTCTAAACTGCTATTTAATGATAATAATATTTTTAATCCTAGTTAAGTCTATAAATCAGTTCAATTTATAAAAAATACTTAATTAACCTTTTTATTATCTATTTTCTAAATATCTATCATATTCATCCCTATGATCATAGGAGAATTTTGTATAAGTGAACTTCTATTAAATTAAATTAAGATACTACTCAGTAATACACTTAAAACTATACAATCTAATTTATCAGTTTCACCTTTTGAGAATCTAAGTAACTTCACTGGTTTTTTAGATTGTTGCTGAGACTAATCCAGCTGATCCAAAAGAACAAATCTTAAGCTTGCGTTTCCTGGACACCCGGATATGCCGAAGGTGAAGAATAATAGTATATATTGCATAATTCATTCATGCAACACCAACATTTGAGGTTTGGCACTTTTTCCAAGTCATTTACATAGATTCTTCTACACGCATTATCATATATCATGTGTTAAAACGTTTTTGTTTGTTTTAAATTGGCTTGTTCACACCTATTTTCATTCTATATTGAAATATTTAGTCTTTCATTAATTATCAGGCTTATTTTTAGCATGAAAGTTCACCATCTCAATTTTATATATAAAAAGCTGAATCTATCACTTTTCTCACCTGCTTTTTACTTTGTTATTGGTTTCCTTTTGCAGCTAACTACACCCAATTTACAACATCTAATATGAAGGAGCTTGGACCCTTTTACACTAAATAAAAGATCCTACTCCGATATTATCTCAAATACTCAAAAATGTTTAATAAGAAACTGCCCTTGAATGGATGATGATTCCACATCCAGTGAATAAAGCTAACATACACCAATTATTTAGGCCAGTCACATGTTGTGAACTACCATCAGTAAAATTTTGTCCTTGATTAGATAAACAGAGAACCACCATCAATCAAATTTTGTCGTTGCTTCGATAAACCAAGTTGAGGCAGAGTCACACAGATGTTGTGTGGCAGAATCTACCTGCAACTGCATTGGCTACATTGGTGCTCCTCTTTGAATTATAGCAGATGATTTATCCTCCTCGTTCCAGCTACAAGTTAGCCCTTTGTATTCAATAGATTGTACTTTGCATGCCGCATAAGCACAAAGATGTGACCTTAAATTGTGTCTAGCACAAGGTTTCAGTAACAACAATGAATTGGCAGCCACAGATCTTGAAAAAGTAACTACATATCTTCCTCATTCCAAAGCTAAAACCTGCAATCAATAAACACACAACCTTTCCCAAAAGCCCTCCAACTTTACATATATATACATCACCAAGAAAACCAGAAGCTATTCTTCCTAAGTAATAGCAGTTCAAACAAGACATAAAGCACACTCAAGGATTCGAGAAATAAGTCTATTATTCATGCATAATGAGATAGAGTTATCAATATGACATCAATTCCTGTCTTCACTAAAAACAAGAAAACATACTGCACTTGCTTCTAGCCTTTGATGGGTGGTGCATGTGGCTATGTCTCCAGCTGTCCCGACTAGGCAAAGCATAACAAAACTGCTTGGAATAGTCAGATACTTAACCAACCTACTTCAGCTTCCATTATATCAGCATAAACCCAGATATTTAACCGAACCTACTTCAGCTTCCATTTTATCAGCATGAACTCAGATACTTAAACGAACCTACTTCAGCTGCATGCCATTCCATTATATCAGCACAGAAACTGTCTGATATACTCCCTGCTGGTTTGATGTAATTCACCAGGTCCAGTTCCATAATTCAGTTAAAAATTGGATTTGCATCTTGCTCGTTTCGTATGGTGTCAGTCTTGTTCAGCAGACTAGAGCATCGCAACCCTGAATAACCTATGAGAGCACCAAGAGCATGGCTAGCTACCTGGATAGCCTTGAGATGGACTGTAAGCATAGCCATACTGCAGAAAACTACACAGAAGCAATTTTCTCCAGAAACATACGTGTGTGTACACATACCGAAAAACAGAAAACGCTAACGCAACTGATACACTTCCGAAGGACATTTTCTTGGGTATCCAAGTGGGAGTCGATGGTTCGCACCGACGTGAAAGTGACTGTCTCATATGATGGAGACTCTCGTTTGAGGGAGAAATTTTGAATATTTAAATGTGAGTCTAAGTCCCACATTGAATAAAAATAATAAAGTTAAACAATATATAAGAAAGAAAACTCATAAACCTATTGTTTTATGGTTTTGGGTTAAAGATAGTGTCATTCCCCTGTATATGTTTGGTCTATTTCTCCTTATTGTAAAATCTCCCCGGTTATATTTTTATTTTTATGTAAAACATATAATTGACTCTTGTAAATTGCACGTCCAGATTTCAGAGCTTGAGCAACTTGATCTCACAAGTTGTACAAGAGAGCATGGCTCACTGCATATCCCCGGCTTGTGTTTCAGTAAGAATGTGGACTACTGCCAGTTTTTATCAGACGCAGTGCTACCCTTCCCTTTACATCCTTTATTGCCTAAATTGGAAACATTGGAAGTTCGAAATTGTGATTATGTGAAAACCATGTTTGATGTCAAATTTACAACGCAAGACACATTAATTACTTTTCCTCTGAAGAAATGGTTTTATTGAAGCTGCCAAATCTAGAGAATGTTTGGAAACAAGATCCTCATGGAATTTTATGCATGCAACATCTAAAAGAACTGCATGTTAAAGAATGTAAGGGCCTTACAAGTGTGTTTCTAGCATCTCCAAAGATCTTATGAAACTTAAACATCTCGTTGTGGAAGACTACGAGGGATTGATGAAAATTTTTGTAGAATGTGAGAGAAATGATCTTAAAAGATTACAAGAGCTTAGGTGCTTCTACATTTTTAAGAAAAAATAAAGGTGTTTCTACATTCACATGGATACAGATACGACACTTTGACATGTGTAAATCTCTAAAATATAAGATACATACATATAAGATACAGATACAATATGGATATGAACATGGATCTATATATTATATCATTATAAATTATATGATATTGATCAAGATTTATGTATTAAAAAATTATCTATGAACAAGTTAGTTAAATATAACAAAAAATAATCTAATTCATCTATTTAAAATTAAAAAAAAAAGTGAAAAAAAATATATAATCTAAATATTTATTATTATATATAGAATCTATTTTTTATTTCTATAATAATTTTATTAGTTTTTAGAAAATTATTGTATTAGTCCCTTCTAAGATTATGTTGAAACCGTGATAAAATTGTCAAATACTATTGAATTGTTCACTTCATCGATACGTGTCTTACGCATGTTAATATGTGTCGTACGCATGTTAAGTGGCATTGTTCAAGACATGCGAGATCCTGAAAGAAAAGTGATGAAGAGGTACACATACTTTTATGTCAAGAACTTATGAGAATACAATAAACTTTTGTTTTCAAGGATATATCTACGCTCTTATTTTTTATAAAATTTAAGTAAAATATATAATCTCATAATAGACTTTCAAATTCATTTTTCTACTCATAAAAGTTTTGGTATAATTAACATTAAAAAGACAGAATTAAAAGGTAATAATTATTGACTATCAAGATTCCAATTAAACAGAAACTCACATCCTTAAACAAACTGATGATTTTTGAGTTTGATGCTAACAAATTCCTCCCGAGTTTGATGCTAACAAATTCCTCCCTAAAACTCAAATATCCCCAATCTTTTATTCCAATAATCTCCTTCAAGTTATAGATTGTTACTACTATTACCAGTAAGTAAATTTAGCATGTTCACAGTTACCAGTTGACAAACCATGACTAATAGTTTTTCTCACTTTCATCCTTTTCGAAAAATTTCCACTTGGAGTACTCTTCTTTGTAGAATGCTTATTATTTGACCAAACCATAGATAAAGCTAAAACATTACCAATTTCAATAGTCACTCTTAAATTTTCGTGCCTTTCTCCGAAAATAGGTGATTCAAACTAGAGAGACTCTTTATCCTTGGAAACATTAATTGACAAGTCCTTTTCGTTTCCAATATCCTCTGGGTGGGCTTCTGAAGTTTTGGCTTGCCTTAGAATTTCATCACCCTCTTCTGTCTTTCCCTTATGCCTAAATAAAAGTTGTCTTTGAATCTCTTCCTTATTTTTTTGATGTTCTAACAGGAATGCTTGAGAACAAATCAGGCCTAGATAGATCCATTGTATGTATAGACCTACCTATAGCTTCCTTAACTAGCTCTGCTTTTATGGTCATAGGTTCAGATTCATCATCCTTCCAACCTAGATTAGTAAACATGAAATTCAACGTTAGATCATGCATATCCTCTTCTAAAACAATCACACCACTTTTTTCATCAACTAGAGGATTGAAAATTCCGTCTTTCATCACATGAGCCATAATTCTTTACAAATTCCTTATCTACCATTTGGGTTTCTAATGCTTTGGACGTGTTAAGAATTTCTTCTACATCCTCAACTTTTCTTTCACGCCTGAGAGAAAGGGTCTTTATCTTTAGATTGAGTTTGAACATCTAATTTTTCATCATCTCCACATGTGCTAGCACTCGACCATTTTTGTCCTTCAAAAGCAACATTCAATCTTTCATGAAAATTGAACATCCTTTCTCTAATAAGTGTCTTATACTAAGAATATTGCTTTTCAAGTTAGGTACATAATAGAAGTTATTATACCTTCTTTTCTATCCTTTTGAGACAAACATATTCTTCCTCTACCTCTGCCTAGAAACCTTTGTTGAGTCTCTGGAAGACACATGTCTATCTTCTAACTCTTGTATATCAAGAAAGAGATGTTTGTGCCCACATATACGATTGTTAACACCAATGTCTAGATACCCACACTTTGTCACTATCCGGAGTGATGTCTTCATTGGTCATCATGAGGATTCCTTCATCTTTTGTTTCATCTTTCTCAACTAAATTTTCATTTTCTTCCACTTTCTTCTTATAATAGCAATCCTTTACGAAATGTCCATAATTTCTACAATTGTAAAATTCAACATTTGGACAATTAGAACGATCACCTCTTTCACGACCACAATCTCGTCCACGTTAGTTTTGTTAGTCCTCTTCATTATTGTTTCCTCTCTCATCCACGACCTCCACTTGCTACTTCTCTTTCTTGGTTGTGTTGAGCATACATCACCTTGTCCTCCTTGACGGTGATTTTTGTTTGTAGGGATTTCTTCATGACTTCTTGTTTCTTTTTCTTCCTCTGTTCATGTCCTTTAAGAGAACCCTCAAGATCATCTATGGTCATTTCTTCTATATTTCTTGACTCCTTGATTGCGCATACAACATTTTCAAAGTCATCAGTTAATGATCTAAGAATTTTCTCCACAACCTTTGCATCCGTGAGAGTTTCTTCATTGTGTTTGAGTTGTGCTGGAAAAATCCGAGGAGAAAACACCGGGAAGTTAATTGGTTATCTTTTTCACACGAGTAATGCAACTATATACATATTCTAAATTCTTCATCCTCATGGCTTTCAACTCACCTTGTAGAGTTTGAAGACGTGTCTGTTTAACTCTCGGTAGACACCCTTGAACACTTTTTCCAAGATGTCCCACTCTTCTTTTGAAGTTGATGCACCACCAACAATCTTTTCAAAAATAGACTCATCAACAGCTCTATACAACATATATAAAGTTGTCCTATCTTTCGATCGTGTGTTGTCTTGGGCCACAGAATATTCTGTAATATTTTTTTATTCTTCAAAACTTTTATTCACCATCTCGGAAGCGTCTTGAGATCTAAAAAAGACTTTCATTTATATGCTCTAATTATCATAATTTGTCTTCTTTATTCGTCATCCTCGCTATAATTATGAGAAAAAAAAAGAACACAATGTGTGTTATATATGATATGATTATGCCCTAAAGTTGTGTGGCAATGTGTGGCACTGAGAATCATTCAACTACCAGTTTTGGTTGATTGGGTCCAACCTAACGTGCACATCATAAAATGCTTATGCATTAGTTGGCCAAAATATTAAGCCAATTACTTTAAATATAAACACGAAACAAACAAGAAACAATTGTATTAATTATGCACACAATGTGAGAATATTTTTGAAGTTATTTTTGTGTCATAAACAGCGGTCATAATTTCTTCTGTAATTGCAATATGATTGCTAGAAAGTGAAATAACAAGTGCTAATTTACAATTATTTATAATTAACTCATATTATTGAATTGCAAAAAGAAGAAGAATATTTTAACTCTTATATATCTATATATATATGATCATATACAAATTCTCATGTTCTTTTTTAGCCCAAGACACCGTGACATTCTTTCAGCTATTTATTTTTATTTACCAATACTTTTTTCTTACATAACACAAATAATTTTGTGAGAAATAATATCGTATTTGAATTTGATAAAAATATTATAAGAGATATAAGTAAGATTTTAATATGTAAATAAATAATGAGTATCATACATTTTTTTTTCTCAACATCATGGCATCATATTTAAAGTAAATAATACAGAATGAAAAAATAAAGAAAAATGTTATAATTAAAATTAAGAAATTAAAATTGCATAAAATATTCAAAATCAAAATTACATAAATTTGAAATTAAAGAAACTAAAATTGTAAAAAAAAAAAAAAACATAACAATTTTATAAAATATAGAAATTAAAATTTCAGCCAATCTACCTATCATTTAAACTTGAACTAACTACATGCTATAGTAATAGTCAATTCATATAAACATCAATCACCCATCTATAATTTTAAGATGAATCACCATTTATATGTAAATTATTAAAAAACTTATTATCATTTTTCAAATTTTTATTCCATATCATAATTCATTATTACTCAAATGTTCAACTTATAGCTTGAACATCCATATCTTATTGCTTGAGGATTATTAGAGTGATTGAACGTTATCAAACTGTCATTAATTGAAATGGTATCTCTACATCTCTCTCCCTAGTGAAAAAATGATATTCTATGACAAGATATAATATTTCTTTCTTTCTTAAGTAGTCATAAAATGATTAAACGACTATAAGAAAAATAATTTATAAATCTTTTTTCTCTTACTTAGACTACTATCCATAACTTAAATCATATAAAACTCCTTACTTGAGATGTAATTACCATTGTGAGGTGAATAAATAACAAAGCAAAATATTTTTTATTTTAATTAAAAAATACTTTTTAATCTTAAAAACTACCCTAATATATTACTCAAATATACTTGTTAAATTTTAATTGAATTCAAAACACTAAACTTATTCCAATATCAACTTAAGACATCCCACGAATTAAAGTAACATCAATAAATCAATCAAAATTAATAATATCACTAAAACTATTCACATAAACCCAATACATCATCCATCACATATAACTATGAACAATTAATTCTTATTATATATAATTCTCGTCAACAATATTTCTCATTATATCATCAAATTTTACAATACTTAAATTTAATCATTAAACAAATCAAATTCCAATTTCAGCAACCTCATCAACTAAAACCCATGTGTCAATTATAATTGGATTTTAGTTCTTTATAAGATTTTATTATCATAATATCAATTATTTCATAATGAATCAGATCAATTTTCAATACCTTAAATTTCGTAGTTTTCAAAAGAGTTGTTTTAAACATTAAAATTAATTATTAGAAAAGCCTTAACTTACTTTTGAAGAAACGAACTCATATACAAAACACGACAGTATAAACTTAGATTAAACTTTATTTGGTTGAGTTGAGTCAAACTTCGGATATAACCACTTATCTTTTTTATTAATAATAAAATAAATAAATAAAAATATTTTAGGAATGTCTCAACATTTATACAGAAAAAAAGGCCTAAACTTTTAAGAAAAAAATACCCAGCTCCTACACAACCCCAACCCTATATAAACATGGTACAACATATTTCAACCCAAGAACCAAAACAATGCAGCATGTACTCTTTAAAAAGCAAGCATCTTGACAAATAACACGCAAATATAAACCTTGATACACAAAGCAAAACCAAAAAATGGTTACAGTTATAAATCCCTAGCCCCCGTAACTAATCTGCCATTACATAACACTAAACAGGATCTGATATGAAAGATAAGATGACTCCGTATCACTTGCAGTTGTATGTAGCATTGTCCCTTCCTTGATATCTGATCCTCCAGTTCTCTATTTTTCCATCCATCGCAACTGACAATTTTTTTTTTTTTTAAATTTTCTCCTACAGATCCGTTCAAATTCGTCTCAAGATCTGCTAATACAATCAATACCTACCCAATATAATCAATCATATCTTATGAAATATTATTAAATAAAAACATATATATATATATATATATGTATATATAATAAAGATATACAATAATTACAATATCTTCCTCAGATTGGACTGTGAAGATCTCGAATGCCCAACTTGCGAAGTAAAAAAGAATATTGTTGTTTTCCAATGCCTTGGTAAAAATATCTGCAAGTTGCTCATTAGTGGGAACAAAATTTGGACGAATATCCCCGAGAACAAAGACATCACGAACAAAATGACAATCTATTTCAATATGAGTGACATAACCATGCAACAAAACTGATGATATTTTTTGTCTGTGACCATAAGCAAAAGGAAAATCTGTTTCTGAGAACTGGGCATCTCGTGAGACAAAAAATTCAGTGGTTTCTATACCATACAAACGTCATCCCTTTTTCCCATATGGGTATCCAACAAAAATACATCTCCTACTTCAGGAATTAAATTTATTGCCTAACCTCCCTTGTTTATGAGTATAACATAATGATCCAAAAACTCATAGATGATCATTGGTGTGGTCACAACCATAAAACATTCTATAAGGTGTCTTTCCATTCAAAACAAAGGAAGGGGTTCTATTTATCAAGTAACTAGCCGTGAGAATACATTCTCCCCAAAAATCAATAGGTAAATATCGATGAAATCTTAATAAAATCTCAAAACTTGAGCTACATTTAATATATATTGATCTTTACGTTTAACACGCCCATTTTATTGTGGTGTCCCCGTACAAGATGTTTGAAAAATTATTCCATTTTCAAGAGAATAATTTTTCATGCAAGCAAATTATGTTTTGTTGCCAGTCCTTAGATTTTTCACTTGTTTATTAAACTTACGCTCCACCATGGAGAAAAACATTTTCAAAGTACTTGGCACCTCTTTCTTATCAATTAGCAAATAAATCTACACAACTCTAGAGTAATCATCAACAATAGTCAAAAAATAGCATGTTCCATATGAAGAGACATTTCTATAGGGGCCTTATAAATCACAGTGTATTAGTTCAAAAGCATCAGATGCTCCAAAATCACTTACAGGATTTATTTTTCGTTAGTTGTGCTCTTTAACAAACATCACAACATTTATTCAAATTTTCAATACCTTTCTTAAGGTCTACACCTAAAATTATCTTGGTAGCTTGCATAGACGGATGCCTCAATCGTTGATGCCAACGATCCAAAGACGCCCCTTTGTCAACTTTCAACGCCGTAATACGCGGTATCCCGATCATCTTCTCAGTTGGATGATTATTTTGATCTTTTAGCAATTTCATCAGTGCTTGGAGTTGATTTGGGCTCAGCCCAAGAGATTTCACGTCATTCCCATCCGATGTACTTCCTAAGGTTGAGCTTCCAGGTATGGTCTGGCCTGCATTGACCCGCACAGCACCACGGTCTCGGCTTGCCCCTTTTTCTGTTCGCTGCAGTAAAGATTTCGATCCCCTACCACGGCCTCTATTCTTTTTGTCAGTGCGCGGTCTATCACCCACCACTCGGGGTATCCAATGAGTGCAAAGAAAGAATTTGCGTCATGCCCACTATGTTTGCAATGGAAGCAAATCATTGCTTTGTCTTTCCCATGCTATAGCGAGGATTGCGATCCCCTACCGTGACCTTTATTATTTCCGTCAGTGTGCGGTCTATCACCCCACAACTCGGGGTATCCAATGAGTGCAAAGCAAGAATTTGCGTCATGCCCACTACGTTTGCAATGGGAGCAAATCATTGTTTTATCTTTCCCATCCACTCTACCACGAACATCAAAAGCCATTACCTCTCCTCTGTCTTATTTCCCACGTGCCATATTGCGATCCCCTACCACGACCTTCATTCTTTCCGTCAGTGCAGTCTATCACCCCACCACTTGGGGTATCCAATGAGTGCAAAACAAGAATTTGCGTCATGCCTACTACGTTTGCAATGGGAACAAATCATTATTTTATCTTTCCCATCCACTCTGCCACAAACAGCAAAAGCCATTACCTCTCCTCTGTCTTCCTTTCCACGTGTGTCATGGTCTGTACTTAGTTCTTCTTGAATTAAAATCGAATAAACTTTGTTCAGATTCGGTAACAGATCGTGTGCCAAAATATTAGAACTAATAGTGTCGTATATTGTGTCATCTAACCCATAAAGGTATGTACTCTTTCCTCTTCTCGTTTCTTGTCAAGAATCGATCTAAGATCACATGTGCATCCATCACATTTACAAGTTGGTGGCTGATCATAATTCGCCAATGCATCCCATAATTGTTTAAGTTTTCCATAGTAATTGACAATGCTCATTCCTTTTTGTCTGCACTCAACAAGATTTGATTTTATTTGTTGAATTCATGATCCATTGACCAATGAAAACCGGTCCCGAATATCATTCCATAAGTCCTATGTGATCTCAAAATGTGAGATCGTTGAGCGGAGAGATGATTTAATGGTGTTTCGAATCCAGAACACTAATAAGGAATTAATGGTCTACCAATCTTCAAGATCTGTTGAGTCATCCATCGACTTCTTGATTGACCTATCAATAAAGTCAAATTTCTTCCTCGCCCTCAAAGCCGTTCTTACCGAACGAGCTCATTCATAATAATTTTCGCCCTTCAATTGTACCTGCGTAATCAAGAGACTAGGATTCTCGAAAGTGGTTATGTCGTAAGGTGAGATAGTTCTCCGTTGACAGTTGCCATCATTGGGTTCTTCAGCCATGATTCAATATGTTGGGTGTATATGAGTATGACTCTAATACCATGACAAAATACCCCACCACTTTATTTCTTAGAAGATTAAAATATATACAACAGTGTTTTCCTAAACTTTCTCCTACAAATTTGTTATCCAATATAACCAACTATATCTCATAGAATATTACTAAATAAAAACAGATATATAATAAAGATATACAATAATCACAATACAGTCTAACAATGATTTAACCCACCTGGATCATTTAGCACACATACCCCATATATCATATATGTATATAAACATTTTGGTCTCAAAACCATACAATCCAAAAAACCAATAACAAATCCCCTCAAGTTCAACTCAGTTACTTTAAGCATGTTATTGGATTCAAACACCAATCAAAATAGGCAAACCTGGCTTTTGTATACTTTCTTGTTATCCATGCCTATGTTTTAAGTTGAGTTACCTCCTCCACATCAAACTTTAAGTTCTATAAGTCTAAATATTTCAAACTATTGTCATCCACAAAACCCTCCATACGGAATTGCTCTTTTTGCTGAGAAAAGTCAACCAAATTCCAAAAAATGCTCATTCACAAAATAGTGATATATTGTTTGCACTTCTAACCACGTATCACACAACTTCCAAATATTACTTATGACCTTACACGTGAAGAATATATGACTTAAAGATTCTATATATGTTTGGCAAGCAACATACCTTATATCATTCACTACAACCCGTCTTAACAACAAATTATCGTCTTAATAACAAATTATCATATGTATGTCCTAAATAAATCTCCACACACGAAACTGTGCAGAAGGTAGTGCCTTAGGCTTCCAAAATATCCTATATAAATTGTCATCATGCCCTCTAGCTTCATTTCTAATCTTGTTATAAGCAAACCTGACCATGTACATTTTAGTGACCATTCCTTTTTAGACCCACTCATCCTTTTTATCCAATGTAGCCTACAATCTTGCAGTTGCACTGAAAAAGCCTTGATCATAGGCTTTTCCCATTTAAACTACCTCTTTCTTCAACTAAAACACCACTCCCTCTGGCTCTCTTCCTATGCACCTGCATCTTTAATTTTGGCATCCTTTTGATTAGAGTTAGCATAAATTCTTGGATTTTGTTTTCTTTTAGTATGATGTCTCTGATCAATTTATCCTCCCAAAATAAAATCATGTTTCCTGCTCCTAATTTACAAGTAACATTTTCTATCTCCTTTTTCACACACTTTCCTAAGATCTTTCTACCATGAAGATAAATTTAAGCTTTTTTTCGCAAATGATTAAATTCCTTCATAACCCATATTTAAGCTCAATAATTATTCTCAACAAACCCCTCACTTCCTTACTTATCCTTCAGTTCCATTTCCCTAGTAGAGTATGCAACCACTTATATTGCACATGTATATGCAACACGAAAAATAAAAAGTTAGAAACAGAAAAAAAAAAAAAAAATAAAAATTTAATCAACTAAAATTTGATTGGCTTAAATTATTTTACACTTTGTGATTTTTTAACTCATACACTCTTATGAAAAGGATGAAAAAAAATTTCATAAATCTTGATAAAAATATTCAATTCAGAGAGATAAAATAGTTTAAAAAACATTTATAACTTATAAATGGGGTCTCAAAAATATGGAAAGGAAGTGAAAGTTAAGTGATTGAAGCTTTGAATTGTGTGGGAGTTACGAAGAAAAAAAAAAGAATCTTAACTGTTTCGGAACTCGATATTTTTATTATAGTTTTATTGTTTAAAATATATATTGAAGAGTTAAAAGAGGAATAATATATATAAATAACTATTAACCTCTATTTCTAAGTTATCTAAATTTTTTAGACGGTTGAATAATGATAAACTAAATATGTTATTTTTTAAAAAGGAATTTCCTTATATTTATTGTACTACATGGTAGATCGAACACCAAAAATCAACACATAGTTTCATGACCGACCGACTAATATCCGGTCGGAAGATCGAAAATTCGTCGATCCATACAGCTCTCTCTGCAATTGATACGTGACACCAATCAAATAAGAAGCCATATTGGGCCGTAGGCCCATTCACTTAAGGCCCACCTAAATAAGTATAAAAGACAAGGGAAGCCCACAAAATAAGGTACTGTTACTTGACCCAATTTGATCTGACTTCTCACTAGAACCTATATTGACTTGAGCGTCGGAGTGCCTGCAGGACCCCCTCCCAAAACAATGCACCAGCAAAACCAGGAAGAAAAGGGAGTTAGACTTCACTATAGAAGAACACCTAAGAGAAACTGTTGCTTGTGAGAGCCGACCGGTCTCATACAAGAACATTTATATATGTCTTTTCTTTCATATTATTGTTAAATATTTATTATTAATTTTTTGAGCTGAACCTTTTTTTGTAATATATTTTTAAATTTCTATACTATTATTTGAAGTTTGGAATAAGTCACCTTAAAAAGTACTATTTACCTTCGTAGCCGGGTTTTTCGAGTGACTTGGTGGTTTGGTTGTGATCCTATACTACAAGTCCTTGGTTGAAGTTAGAACTATTTACCTTCGTAATATAATATATTTTTTTGACCTTTCTAATTTTATTCTCTAGTGTTTGGTGTGTTTTAATTTTTGGAGTTCTTAATATTATACTACATATTTAATCTCCATAGTAATTTATTTCACTAGTTTTGATTTTGTTATGAATAAGATTGTGAAGCCCATAAATAAAATTGATGAAAAAAATGTGCTTCTGATATACATGTTAAAAAGTATATCTAGATACATTTGTGGGTCAATTGATGATGATAATTGAGAGATGCCTGCGTAAGCATTTATGGACCACCTTCAACCTTCAACATTGGCAAGCATATGAATATGATATATATTTCATCAATCAAACTATAAAGATAGCTATCCTTTCACAAATCATTTAAACACTTTCCACAAAATTACGAATAAACTCTCTGTTATATGATTATTAAATTTAATCAAGAAACTCAAATTATTTCTTCTTAGTCGTGGTTGGAGCTAATTTATATGTTGTGTTGTTGGTTGTGTTGGGATAAGGCATTTTATCGCGGAGGTCTAATGAGAAAGTTTATCACTTTAGTAAAAACTAAAAAGTATAAAATGTGTAGGAGTGGACTAATTTATATGTAAAAGTGGAAGGACGAATGTGTTATATATGATTACACTCAATATTAGATTATTTTATTTGAAGTGGGGTACACATAATATATTTTTATATAGATTTATGTTGTGGTGATTTGAATTTGTAATTTGTATAAGGATTGAAATACCCTTAAAATATTTTTTTAATATATTTTTTATTTTTAGCTGGGTAAAAAAAATGAAAATAAGTTCTTATCAATATTTAAATTAAAAATAATAATAAAGATGAAGATATTTTAATCCATGTTCTTTTTAATTTATATAAACTGATTTTTTTTTTAAGAGACATGTTTATTTTTCTACAGTTGATTTTAGCTACTTTAGTTATTATTCTTTAGTTAATACTAATGTTTATATTTTAATTATCTACAAACTAATATAACTTAAATTTCAATTAAAGGACAACATAAAAAAAAAAGTTCAAACAAGAATCTAAGTTGGTCTACTTGGTAAAAGTAAGAATTTGTTTTCTTTTAACCAAACTCCCAGGCCTCTGTTTCTTCAAATCCCAACCACACAAATTATAATTTTTTAAGCTCTTTGAAGAAATTTCAAAGAAAAGAATTCAAAGTTCTCTGTAATGTTCTAGAATTTACTTTGATATTCTTTGTTTTGAATGTTGTTTATGGGAAAAGAAATTTTGTATAAAGAGCTCGTGGAATACCCAAAAGGACTCTTAACTGAAGTTCTTGGAATGGAAGATGAGTTGTTGGAAAATTCATTCTCTTGTTTAATAGGAAACCTATGGCAACTGTCAAAGGCTGAAAAAAATAAAGCCTTTGTAGTACCCCAAAAAAAACAATAAACATGTGCAACATATTTTATTTCAATATGTATTAATATTTTAAATTTAAATTACCGATAATAAGAAATAAATTATTTAAAAAATAAACTATAATTACATGATAATACATTTTATCTAAAAAGACCTATATTTCATTTATATAATTAACTTTTTATGTTATTTTATATCTAGTTTATCAAATATTTTTATCAAATATTTTTAATTCAATAAAATAATTTATCAAGTTATAATTTATTAACTACCAATTCACTTATTAACCTATCATGTTTTACCACATATTTATTACACAGCCTTCAAAAATAAAGGTTAGTTAAATTTTGGAGGCTTCACCAGCCAGTCAAAATCTCACCTGCTAATAATTTTATATTTCTTTCTCTTCTTTTTTTAAGGGCCTACAACTTTCCACCATCCTATAACAAGAACCACTAGTGTCCTCTACAAAATTCATATTTTTTTATATTTTTATTTTTGTGGATTTTAAATAATTAACATTTCATTCTTTTAGATGCTGTAAATGTTTATAAATAGATCAATAACATATAATTGATGGCATTCTTCTGCATTATCTCTCCGATCTATCACTTTCTTCCTATTATTTTCTGTCATCATGATTTCTTATGATTTTAAACTCCTTTTTCAATTATTTTCTTTCACCCATTAAAATAATTAAAAATTAAATATTATTAAAAATTTACAACCTCAGAAAGGAATACACATCATTTTGCACCTGCTGAATAAAAACGAACACATCCATATAAATACTTCTACAACAAGTCTCATCTTTCGTTCTCTGACACTTGTTTCTCCAAACCTACCTTTCCATCTTTTCCATCAGACCATTATTAGATACCCTCTCACCACTCTCTGCATCTGCACATTTTTTTGTTTCTCCTTCTCTTAAAAAAGTTATCTTTTCTCTCTTCCTTGTTCTGCATAAAATTTGCACAGCTATAAAAAAATGAAGGTATGGTTCACACTTTCCAAGTTTGGTTCTTTTCTGCTCTTACTTATTTACTTATTCATTTCCTAAAAAGGGTTAATTTTCTCCTCCTAACTTTTGACTCAACTTAATTCATTGTTGATTCTCCATGAGCTTTATGCCTTCCCCTTTTTCCTTTTTCTCTTTTCACAGCCTCTGTTTTCTCCTTTTTTTCTCCAGATTCAGAGATCTGGGGGGTCTTACTGATTTTTTTGATATTTTCTTTATCAGAATCCTGGTTTTGACTTGAGTTTGGGAATCTGGGTCTTTATGAGGGATGGTTTATATCACATGTTTTCTTAATGCATAATAAGCTTCTGGGTATGTATGAGGGATAATTTGGATTGCATGTTTCTTTAATGTATAATAAGCTTTAGGTTGGTGTAGAAATTTTTGTTTAAAGTGTTTCACATTTATTATTGTTTGTTCTGGAAACATTCTTTCAGTGATTCATTATAATTGAACATGGGTTGAAACAATTTATAATTTTGGTCACAGAAGTTTGTACTCAAGTTGGATTTGCATGATGACAAGGAGAAGCAGAAGGCTTTGAAAACAGTTTCAACTCTTTCAGGTACTAAATAGTAGTTTTTTTTGTTGTTGTTCACTTTGCTTCTTTTGTTTTGGTTGTTCCTCCACTATTTTTTTATTATTTTAATTCAACATTCTATCGTCTTGAAAGATGAATTATTTTGAATCAGTCAACAGGATAGTGGTAGATGACTGCACGTCTCTTGTGCTGGCGGCTTTTGTATCTAAAATGCTTTAATATTTAATTTTATTGGTTCTGAATGAAAGATAACAAAAAACTGAAAAAAGGAAATACTAATAGTAAGATGTCTATGTTCTTATATCTGTCATGTATATTTAATACTCAGTATAAATCTTTAATATTGTGGTACTCTGGAACAGAATGGTGCCTTTTGGGGCCAATTGGAAGTTACTCAAAAGTACCTCATTATTTTCCTTAAATCTCACCTAAAAAAACTAAGATAATCCACCTAATTCTCCCTTCCTTGAGAACAAAACATGTTTAATGCAAAGCATTAGTCTAAAATGACTTCATATTGCATAACATTAAATGTTGTTTTCTGTAGTTGTAAGTGATTATCTAGGTGTGTAATAGCTGTTCAAGTTCTCCACAGGTTATGTTAAACTAGGATTGTAATGGCTGTTTGAACTTTTTTGAGAATAGAACTTCTCTATATAGCACTGCAAAGAAACATTTATTTATATATATGCATAAAGTAATTTGCATTATAGTTTGTATTTAGTATTGGTTAAACTCTTCCAAGTGAATTACTGTCTAAGATTGTTAGTTTTTGCTTGACCATTTGGTTGTGTGATTGGATTGGCATCCTGCACATCTGATGTTCTACCTTTTGAGAGAAATGTTTGTTCTGCTTGAGAATTTATATTTTCAATGAAAAGTGCTAACAATGAGCTTGTGCAACATCTTAGGAATTGATGCCATCTCCATGAACATGAAGGAGAAGAAGTTAACTGTGATAGGAACAGTAGATCCAGTAAGTGTAGTGAGCAAATTGCGCAAGTACTGGCAGACAGACATAGTGGAAGTAGGACCAGTGAAGGAGCCAGAGAAGAAAGAGGATGCCAAGAAAGCAGAGGCCAAAAAGGAGGGAGACAAGAAAGAGGAGCAAAAGAAGGAAGAGGGAAAGAAAGAAGAAGGAAAGAAAGATGACAAGAAGGAAGATGAGAAAAAGAAAGAGCCTCTCCCAGATCCTGTTTTGGAATGGGTCAAGGCTCAAAGGGCTGCATATAACCCCTACATGACCACACACTACTATGCTCCAAGCATAGAAGAGAATCCCAATGCATGTGTAATATGCTAGAAGAGAAAAATTTAGATGCAATTTAGTAGGTGATTTTGGTGTTGTTCTTCTTTTAGAACTTGAATTTCATTTGGTAATATGTGTGTAAACATTTGTTACCACATATTGCTGTGATAAAACTTCAATTCTGATGGAATAGCAACATCAAAAACACTTAAAGAACTGTATGTAAGTTTTTGTCAAGTGTTAAATAGTAAGCTGTCCAGACACAAGGGAAGGACACACATCATCATGGTAATGGATTCAATTCTCTTTTTCACATGTGAGTCATCATCAGCCAAGAGTACAGGAACTCCTTGTATATAATATGTTGATGTCTTGTTGAACTATTGAGATGTTTTCATTGTGTAGAGAAGAAGGAATAAAATTTTGGTGATGTAATTTAAGTATATTTTATCTTGATGTATCATCATCATCCATTGCATTAATATGGCGTGTGAGTTGGTCTGAAATATCATTTGAAATGAAATGAAAATATTATTTGTGGGGTTGGGTGGGGGAAGCAGCCCCAACCCAGGATCTATTGGCACGTCCTCAACCACTCCAAACCATAAAGAAAATGTCTTTTCTTGTTAGATAGTAGCACTGTCATGTCTTTCTTCATGTGGGGCATGGTGGCTCAAAAGCATATGCATAGTACCCCATTATTGAGATTCTTTTTTCGTTTCAGAACTTTGTCCTTCTCTTGATTGCGTGTTATCATAATTCGTGTCAATCTTTACATATCATGTCATCCATTGTTATGTGGATTCTGATTAATCTCTGCTAACAAGATTGTTGTTACCTTGTTGCAAGGCATTTGTGATTCAGAGAGAAACCAAAGCAATTTGTGGGGTTGGTTTGTCTCATTAGTTAACTTGATGCATGATTGAAGCGTCATGATCCCAAGTGCACTATTAGTTGGTCATAATTGCTGTCATCATTCTTTTTCTAATGGTGTTCATGAGCCAATTGACCTTCATCTTTCGGTCTTATCTAGTGAGAAATACATGTATGATACTAAACTTTTATATATTAAAGTTTTGGGTACATATGGCTTGTTTTATTGTTTTGGAAAATCTGTTCATGCTCATGTATCAGGTTTTTACTCGTATTCTAATACACTACTTAGTGGAGTACGATTAAAGTGGTTCATCACCTCACTATCAATAACTTTTTCTTTCTTATTCTCACCAAAGACACAGCACATAACTTAACCACCATTAACTTTTGTACAATCAAATCCAAGTTTTTCTCTTGTTACATAAACATTCAGTTACTTTTTTTTTTTTTTATCTCTCATGTTTCTTTCTCCTTTTTTATCACACAACTTTTAGATTTTTACCTCTGTTTTTTCTATCTTTTTCGTGTTTTCACTCAATCTATCCCAAAATGAAAGGGACATTTATCACTGCTCTTTATTCAGTGTACATAGAAACTCTCTTTTTCATAACATATTTTGTATATTCAGTGAGTATCTTTTCCAAGATACAATCTTCCTATAAGTACAAAATGCTTTCTCTGATCATTTAATATATGTACTTGTAATTTCAATTTGAGACCACAGAAATAACTGAAAGTAACTCATTTAATTAATCCATGCTTAATTTGTATTTGATTTATGTATTTTGTTTTTTCTTCATGTTTTTTTAGGAGACGTCTACTGAGATAAAGTCAAAAAATGAAATATATTTTTTTAGAAGAAATCTGAGTTTTGAAGATTTGAATCATGTTGCGGGAGACTGGTCTATTTTAATTGTTCGTGCTCTGCTACACATTCTTACTTCTGAAATATTTTCTCATTTTTTTACAAATTGTAAACAGTACACCTTTGGAGCTATTTTAACCATATATATAGATATGTAAAAGCCAGTGGCATGAGAATTTAAGACAAGTCAGATAGACCAATTTAGAGAGATAAAGAACCCTACCTAAAAGATTTTTTTTTTTTTTTTCTTGTTATATGCGAATGATTATGTCATAATTAACTTTAGTTTTTGTAATAGATATAATTTGACATCCTTTTGCTTCACTAAAGAGCCTTTAATATAAAATATAGTAATATACCCACAAAATTTCACAGATATGAACTAAATATACATATAATCTCAATCTAATGCTAAATTTTTTTCACATGCATATACAATTTTTACTAAAATAAATTTAACCTGCATGTACCAAAAGGACTAGAAAAATAAACTATAAATAATATAAAAAGGAGTAGAAAAAAATAGCAAGAATAGTATTCGATTGAAAAGGAAAAACAATATAAATAATAAGCAAGGGAAAAGGGTGAAAAAAACTTGCGAATAAATCGACGAAATAATTTTCGAAAGATGTTTAAAAATGGAAAGGGAAAAACTATGCAAAATAAGTAAAAAGAAAGACAAAAAATATGTAAACAATGTAGAAACGATGGGCAGAAAAATTAATTCAAAATTAGTAGAAAAATGAAAATAAGGTAGAAACAATTATGAAAATTGATGGCAAATCTTCAATTAAATAGAAAGAAAATGTGAAAGAAAGAAACCTTTAAGTAAAAAAAAAACAGAGAGAAAAAGTTCGTGTCAATGAACATGAAAAGGGCGAGAAAATGGATTGTCAAATGACTCTAAATTCTAATATTATGAAAAGTAATAAAATATCTACATAAAAATAGTGTTCAAATAATATTTTACTATATATATAATTTTTTTTTTCATTTTATAGGTTTATATAGCATTACTTATTAAGTTGATTAGTATACTATATTCATAAATTTTCAATAATAAAAATTCAGTGAGTATATATAACATAATATATTCTTAATATCATAATATAGTCATGATATGAATAATTAATAATAAGAAGACAGGAACACATCTTTCAGACAGTCTTTGGGAATTCTTTAAAAATTAAAAAAAAATCAAGATTAACTTATTAAAAAATAGTTATGAAAATTTGTTATTTCAATTGATTTTAATGAATTATAGATAATTGACTTGGAAAATTAAGTGTTGATGTAATAGTAAGATAATATTTTAATACAACCAGTATTTATCCTTCACCACAAATAATCCTCTTTGAGTTGTGTATAAGATCACTATGATCGGAAATTTTTTTATTATGCAACTGCATACATTGAACTCAAATCTAACTAGTTAACCTATAATAGAATCTTGCATCCAACCAATGGTAATACAGAGTAGTGGTATAGTGAGAACTAAGCAACTATTTACTTAATTATTCGTTAAGACACCATTGATTAATTTAAATATCATTATCCTTGTTATTATAGAAAAAAAGTTGTTAATTAGTTATATATGATAATCGGGTTATTAAACCATCATTTTTCTTAAAATAAGATAACATGTCTATTAAGTTAAATGTAAAAAAGGTTCATTACAAATGAGTATACTTCCCTTTTCTTTTGTTTACCATTTAAGGATGTAGCAAAATGAGTTTTTTTTTTTTTTTTTTTAATAGAACACACATGATTTTTTAAATGTATAAAAAAATAAAAATTACATGGCATATAATACCCACAAGAAATAATGTACCGGTACATATAAACTCAACTACAATTTTTTAAATAACTGTATTTTTGGTTAAATAAATTTGTTTTAGCAAATTAATATGATCAAATGTTTCCTAAAATATGTATATTTCCTCACATGAAATAACATAATATGGAAAATGTAATTTTTCGAAAATACACTTTAATAACTGTTAATGTAAAATAAGAATAAATATTTAATTCAATTCTCATCGATACATCGATACCATAAAAGGACTAGAATAAAATTAAAACTTCCTAGAAACATTACTAGAAACACAAAATTTGATGAATTTTTTTTTTGTTTTTTTTTAACGTGATTCAAAATATTTAATACTTTCGCATTTTATATTTTTTGATAAAATAAATTACTCCAACCCTCAACCACTTATAATAACTGTCTATTATTAAAAGTATGTTTAAACTCCTTTTCTTCTATTATAAAAGAAACTATATATATATATATATATATATATATATATATATATATATATATATATGTGTTTTTATTTTTTTAATCAATAACTTGTTAGGTAATTTTGTCACTGATGATGATATTGGCCATTGATTAGGTGTTGGTCGGTTAGTCAGTGTGATTTACATTCGTCAGCAGATATAATTCCAACTTTCAACATGGTATTCAAGGTCTATCTGCAGATCAAACTGATCAGAAGAATGCTTATCCAAAAACAAAAAACTGTTATCAGAAACATTCTGGTCTTGATGTGGAGGAAAGATTAGGGGGCATCAACCATATCAAGCAAAGTTCAAAACGATAAAAACAATTAATCTTAACCAAGAGAAAAAAAGCTGATACGATAACAACAATAAACAGTAGCAGCATAAATGAAGATTATGCATGGAAAAAAGCCTGAGGGATTGATTGTTATACAAGTTTTCTGCTTCCAAATTCAAACTGAATTTATGTTTTGTCGGGGCTTTTTCTTTTTTGGTTTAAATCAAGGTGCACGCTAGTGTCAAAAAGCATGTTGTCACTGTTGAAAATACGTGCAAGATATAAATGCAACTAACTTCTAAATACAAGCGTCAAGGAACATGCACAAACACGTAGGATTCTTATCCTTAAATTCTAAGGACGGTATTTCCTATATTGATTACAGTGCCAGTACCCCTCCTGCATAATTTTTACTTTTTCAATGTTTTGGTTGACTCCAAGTCAATACATATTAATTACATTAATTAAAACTCAAATGGTGTGAAGTGTCAGCATTCATTTATAGTTGCCAGCATTCATTTATATTAATTAATCACATATTAATTCATTAATTAAATACATATGATTTTGTCAGTGATTTCATCTCTCAAAAATACAGCTTTGCTTCATCCCTTTCACCTCTATACTCTGTGAATTTCCTTGTGTGAGTTACAAGAATACTAATGAACCACTCCTTGAATGGAAGTTATATAAAATTATTAGTTTAATTTTTATAGATGGTTGATGTAAAAAAATATACATACACTATCAGTAAAAAAAATTCATAACATGTACACTTTTTAAGGTCATTATTGTCGTCAATAACTCAAAATATGTTCAATCTTAATTACAAGGATCTTCTTATCTCTGTCCAATTGTATATAGAAGGAAATTTGAAGAATCAACAGATAAACAAAGTGTGAGGTTTTTTCAAACGTGAAAAGAATAAAAATAAAATAATTCTCTATTGTATATTGATTGATTTTTCATAGTAAGATTATCTTCTTGTGTAGATTTAAGTCGCATCGATCTGTTTCTAAGATAATTACTTGAAACACGTAAACTGTGCTGTTTTATTAATCTTTCATTTAATTTTTTTTTTGTGGCGTTTGAATTTCTGTGTAGTTTGATTCCTGTGTGGATGTTACGTTTCTTGGTTACCGTACCATCTTTGAGTCTCTTTCTTTGTTCTGGACATAGCAGGTGTTTTCTTGTAGTTTCTTTTCTTATGAATATTTTTTAAAAAGTGAGAAAATGATAATACTATTAATTTAGTTCTTTAATTCTTTTAAACTAGTGATTGACTGAACATAAAAAAGACTTAATCAATTGAATAGATTAGTTTATGGTTGGATCGATGACATGTTTTTGTCAGAAATCTTTGTTCATCCCACTGTCTGCGTGTGTTCTTACTTTTGGTGTCCGTCTACATCACTAAGCTAGTCGATGCCAGCTATAATGGAGACTAATGGTTGAAATAATTTGTATTTTCTTGGTTTAACCCTGACGCTACGTTGGTTCAGAGAAACATGGCAGAGAAAGAATGCTAACAAATTTTCTTGTTTGATTTGGCTAAAGGGGAGAAGGAGAAGAAAACTGGGAAAGTGACCTCTTGTTTATTAGCAGGAGTGGGGAAGAATGTGGGGAGGAAAATAATATGCATTTTTAATTCAAAATACTTTTATTAAAGTTAAGAAAATAGTGACGTTACCGTGTAAAAAGACTAAACTTAAATCAACAAAATTTAATAAACAGATTTTGTGTTGACTATAAAAGGATTTTTACCATGCTTATTATATAATTGCCTATCAATTGCGCCTGCTATAATTTAATATAATTGCTAATGACCATTTATTTTGATGTAAAAATTACAGTAAGCTAAAAGTGTGAAGTAATTTTTGACGAGATAGATTTCTTGAAGATATTTTCAATTTTGCAATGACATTTTAGTAATAAAATTTATGGCATGTTTTGTGATAAACTTTTATTGTAAGGATATCTATCATAAAATGAATTAATGTTGTGTTAATTATGAATTTTTTAATAACAAAAACTTATAAAAAATGTCCTCACAAAAGTTATGACAAGTTTTTTAAAATAACAATTACTAATATATTTTGTCATAGCACAAACGTAAACGTGAAGTACTCTCACAAAATTTATCAAAGATTAAACATATATTTTTAAGTAATAATAAAATTTTAGGAACCCTAATAATAAAAGTTCGTTTAAAGTGACCAAAAATGCAAAATCTTGTAACATTAAATAAACTTACTTAAATTGATACAATGATCACTTTAACAAGTTAAATATCATCCAACATAAATTTCATTTGTGTAAATATTATTCAAACAATTAAGTAATTATTTGAAGTGACATCCTTAAATAAAATTTTTGTTCTTTATTATTTTGCTTGAGTAACCATATTAAAAGTGAAAATATATTTGCGATTAAGTGATAATTTAATAACAAGAAATATTTCAAATATTTTGGTTATATATGTATAATTTGATTTTAATGTATTACTTTTGACTATGAATCTGTGTTAGTTTATTTTAATTTAAATAAAAATTTAAAAAATTAAGGAAATTAGAATGATATTTGGTATTGTAAGATTTTTTTTTCTCGAATGAAATTTGATGTATCTTGAATTATGAAAAAAACGTTTTTTTTTTCTTTTGTAGATGCACCCTTAATTTTAAGAAATATATTAAGTTTATACAAAATATTAATTAAAGTGTTATTGAAAGGTTTAAAATATTTAATTTATTATTATTATTAGTTTAAATATTAGTTGTGTTAAATAAAAATTTAAAAATACATATGGAAACCTATGCACACAAGGTAATAACTTCAAAAATTTCATTCAAAATCTTTAAAATAACTTAAAATAATGTAAACATACAAAAAAAAAATAAACTAAAAACAAAAGTAATTACTAACGTAATAGGTCTCTTTTTGTGTCACCATAATTAAAGTCAAATGTAAAGTCAATATTTTGAACTTGAAGATTTAATTATTGAAGATTTAGTTATAGGTTAATGTTCTTATTATATAGATTGTTCTCCAAAATCTCTTAGCTAACCAAAATGAGTAACATAGTTAGCTTGTATAAGATATGAAAATGGTCAAGGAAGACTAGTGAATGAAAAAAAAAAAACCACATTACGTGTTCATGATTATATTGATGACCTTTTAATTTGTCGTAATTACAATTGTTATATGATGTATGTTTTATGGTGATGGTTATACTCAAGAGAGCGTTGTTTGTGGTTTAGGGTTTAGTGAAAGAAAGTTCATGTGACTAACTTCATAAATAAGTTGGAAGAGTGCATATTATATATAATTAAACAGGATGCTTGAACCTTGAAAGATAGCGAAACTAACATATTTTGTGAAGTTTAATATAACAAAATTATTAATATGTTATTGTAAAGTCAAATATAATAAAATTATTAATATATTAGTGAGGGAAAAAGTTTATTTGTATGGAAAATTTTGAAACATTAAAACTATGTCATTCACTTTACATTTTGTAGTTCTCCTTAATAGAGTTGTCATACTTGACAACTTATTAAAACAGAGAGTGCATGCAATAAGCTCACTTTTTGTCATGTGTGGGAGGGAAGAGGGGTTAGTACAAAACTTATTTTTTGAATGTAATACAACTTGGAACATTTGAAAATTGTGTTATGCATGGATTGTCATTGATACAGCTCATCGTAATTAAGCTAAGAAACACTTGTCTCAGTTCACTTTGTCAGAAATGACAATGAAAGGAAATAAAATATGAAAATTTGTGTGGATGGATATTGTTTGGTCTAATTGGACATATAGGAACATAATCATCTTTAGGAGCAGTGTCAAGGATTATGAGCAAGTGTTTAATGTAGTCCAAGTAAAAGCTTGGATTGAGATCACAAGTAAAGTCCCAAAAGCATCATTTTCTTATTCAAATTGGTGCCTCTATCCAAGACTGTGTCTAAAAACATTAGTAAGGTAAATCCCTGTGAATCCTAGACCTAGAAACCTAACTTGTGGCTTGGAGGGCTTCTTGTAAGGGAGGGCATATGGTTTTTTTTTTTTTTTTACAGAGGTTTGATGTCTTTGTTGCTAGAACAGAAAACCGAAGTTAAGGTGGTAAGTAAAAAACTATTATAGTAAAGAGGCACAAACCTAGCTTCACATATGCAATATTGTATGTTTATGAGTGAATACATTTTTGGTGGATATCATATGTTGTTCTTTTCCTTTATCTCAACCCAAATTTTGGTATGCTTCGTTTATATGTCAATTTGGCTATGTTACGATGTGTATAATAAAACTTGTAATGTATGGGTTTAATCTTATCTGTGTAAGATAGGTTTTGTGATAATGTATTGTTTTCTTCAAAACAATATGTAGGGTACTTTGTTGAAGGATGCCAAAACAACACAGTTGTCAAATGAATGACAACCGATTTTCGTCTTGCTTGATTTGGAGTTTCTATGAGTTGATAAAGTGTGGAGGAAGTGTGAAAGCCTTGGAAGGTAGTGTGTAAGTCACATAATAGATAAGGTTATTTAGGGGAAGAAAGATAGGCAGGAGGTTGGGTAAAGTCTCACACAATGCCTAAGCTAGACACTCAAAATGTGTTAACCTAAAGGTGAACTTAGGAACACTATTTCGGTATAATCTCTACTAATTCTTTGCTAATTTTATAAGAGGTCAGCACACTTATTTATAGTGTGAATGACTGACCTAAAATTGAAGTCTAAAAGTTCAATTCAAATTCAAAACTCTAAATTCCATCTAACCAATAAGAGTGTGTCAAGTGAGGCTTCTTGTATTCATGTTTGCTTATTCATTTAACACGTGTTTAATGTGTTTTGTAAGCTCTTTTGGTCCAAATGCAATGCACCACTTCAACCTTAGGTGGATTAGGGTTTTGCTTGGGCTTGGACAAGCCACTTGATCTTCTAAAAAACTCCACACACTATATTTAATCTTACTCTATTCTTGGTCCAAATATAAACCCCAAACATATTTTACTTGATCTAAATACAAGACTCAAATTATTATAACCTATTTTAAATAAACAAGGAGAGAATATATATTAAATACTCTATGGTTTTCAACGAGATCTCTTCAATATTATTGAATTCGAACTCAAACAATTGTTTGGAAGTTTGATGAACCTTATCTTCGGTGTTATTTATGATCAAGTTTTAGCTTTGTGTTATTATGTAATTTGAATGGCTCGAGAGCATATGCTATCACAAATAACATGCAGGAGGGAGCAGGTTGCAGGTTGGGTACCTTTCTCTATTTAACTTTGTTATTATCCTATAAAAACTTGTTATATTGCTAACTAAAATATATAAACCAGATGATACACGTTAAATAATAAAACATATTATAAAAAATATCTTCTGTGCATTTATTATTGTTGATATAAATAAACGTATGCATATAATCCACTATTTAACTATTTTACTATTGCTGATATAAAAAGATGTTCGTAACTAATCCATTAATTAATTATTTTTATCAGAGTTATACAAACGGTCCATCCATTTACATGAATGTATAGATATATATTATAAAATAAATCAATATTCAATTGTATAGTTTGTATCTTAAATGAGATTTATTTTTTAAATATTACACCTATCCTACAAAATTTGGAAAATTGGAATTATAGATGGTGATCCACGCCCGCAAAAAATATGTGAAAAAAGTTTGACGTATACAATTAATATA
>Ga0209489_103359_pt1 | contig 31306 bp, 17 predicted proteins | sample SiratrowhiteBW_FD_187527 | JGI IMG/M metagenome (GOLD analysis project Ga0209489, IMG submission 187527) | Root nodule microbial communities of legume samples collected from California, USA - Siratro white BW (SPAdes) (version 2) | ecosystem: Host-associated > Plants > Roots > Nodule | place...
ATTATGTTACTTCTATAAAAAATAAAAAAGGCCATCTTATTCAAATTTTGGCTGCATTAATTACAATGAATATTGCTTCGCACAGAGAATGTACTAGGTCTTAAAGCTAAAACTTATGAAGATAGAAAACAATTTTTGAATTTTAACTATAATTTGTTTGGCAATTATATATTTGTTTGATTTAATTATAGGATTTAGATCAAGTTTAAATTATTTTTATAATTTAAAAATTTATACTAATTATAAAGTGGAGCATAACTTTGTACATAGAGTACGTAGAGGACTATTCTGTTTAACTTTGTAGCAGATGATAAATTTATTTTAACAATTGTTTTAAAGTAGAGGAAACATATTACTTTATTATAATTCGTTACTTTTGTAGATAATAGTTTCTAGATTTTAAAATCTGGGTATATTCTATCATTAAAAAAAAATGATTCATTTAATTATTAGCTCCAATCCAAAACTGGTCTACAAAATGTCTTTTTTAAGATCTGAATTAGTAATTAATAATTATATACGTCTTATAATTAAACAATCTTCTATAACTAAACCTTTGAAAATAAAGTTGTAATTGGTTTGACAGTTTTTAAAAACTGGTGAAAAAATACTTTTTAATTTTATCATGTCATTTATATTTTAAAATAATACTATTATTAGAGTATGGAAATTTAAATACTTCTACAAATATGATTTCAATAATATATCGTGATTTATATGAAGAAAAAAAGTGATTAGTTTGGATACTTTTAAAAGACGGTTGATCCTTAGTTATGTTTTATATTGTTAATTACATTATAAAGAGAAACGTTTTTAAAAATTTACCGCAAAATTTCTATAAATATTTTTGGTTTTGTTTCTTTTTCTTTGTTTATTTCATAAAAAATATTTTAAACTTAATAGTAATGATGTCATAATATACTACGTTAGCAAAATTATCATATCACAATAAGTTTTAAGATAAAATCAACAATTAAAATTAACATTAACATATTCATATGGAATAAAAATAAAATAATATATTTGCCAAGACTAAAAGAAAAATGTAATCTATTCAGAAGGAGTTAAAAAAAAAAAAAGTAACATTTGCAAAAATATATTTAAATTCCACACTACAATGGATTAATAAATAAGGAAGGATAAAATAACTGGAAAAAGAAAAGCTAAATTTCATTAGCATCAATCATTTTTTGCACAATAGTTACTCAACACTTTAATTATAGGAAATGTTGATATTATGACAATTTAACTTAAATGACAGCAGTGGTATGGGGAGGGAGAAGCCTACGGAGGGTAATTTGGTCATTTCAACCAACTGTGGAGATGCAAATTGAAAAATGAGGGGTGCAGGAAGCAAAGCCCAACCTGCAGCTTAAATATGCACTTCTGTTTGGGCTTAGTTTGGCTAAATCGTTTTTATTTCTCAAAAAGCAGTCATGATTCTAACAAAAATATGCAATTGTTTGTGTAAAACAACTTGAATTCCAGTCGTATGTAAATTTCATTCTCTGCTGACAGCTAACCACTATAATCAATACAAATTTCGTAGTCATCAGCTAACAATTGATACGATCTTACCTACATGGATTTGGCTAGGCCAATTAAATTTAGCGCCTGTTCAAATGCCCAATACCTGAAAGTCGAGGAACTACAACTGGTACACCTCGGGCCTTCTCAAGTGCAATACTTATCCTCAATGGTCTGCCTAACAGTGCCTGCAAAGAAAACATCACCTTCAGAAGGAACTTCTCTAGGGAATGATATAATATGGTATTCTTTATGTCTTACCTTTCCATCCATTGCTTCCTTTGCACATTTGGCATCATCTTCATTGGAAAAAATGACAAATCCAAAGCCTCTAGACCTGCCACTGTCTTTATCATACACTATCCTCACTACAAGAAAAGGTCTCCAATAATTTAGATCAGAAGGTCAAAACAGTAACAGATTCAAGGATAGCTATATTGTATACTGAAATTGAATTTATGTGAATCAACGAAAGTGGAACAAATCAGATGGTGAAAAAATATAAGAGGTTGTCCAAAACATGTTCACAAAACAGCTAAAGGCAACTAAAAGATCTCGATATACACAATGCCAAACCTAAGAATAACTTATTTTCATCACCAGACACGCAGAAAAGCTCATCAACTTTGTTCCCAATCGTCAACGTCCTATTGCCCAAGTTTCTCCTTAGTGTCAGAAAATTTGCGCCCAAGATTGATGCATTGTATGTTATATGTGACTTTTGTCTCTAGGACAGTAAGTGTATTGCTCCAGTTGATGTGGGACTAAGGCACCACTCTTGAGATTGCAATTAAGGCAATCCCAAAGAGGCCACAGCTAAGGCAGAATAGGAGAGACCACAATTAAGGTGACTTCCAACACTCCCCTCACACTTAAGGCTGCTAGCTTGGAAGGTGGCCCAATAATAGATCTAAGATAGGTTTTGATACTATCTTAGAAATGGGACGCAGGGCTTAACTCAACCCCATAATGAGAATGATACAAATCAATTGAGTCAACTTCTCTCTAAACTTGGTTTATGTTGAGCTTTGTTGTCACTGCATTCATCTTTACCGTGCCAAGAAACAATCAAGGGAGTTTGAACAACTCAAGCCAACATAATTCCTATTCAATTCATATAAACCTTAGTCAAATCCAATCAGTCCCAATTTGTTGACAGAAGCACTCAAATGTTAGATAAAAGTTTGATCAGATTTATGACCTTTGGGAGAGATGCAACAATTTGGTACTTTCTTGGATCTTGAAAATTGTATAACCTTCAACTTTTGAAAGTATAGTTTACGCTGATCTTGCCTACGGTGCGTGGAGCGAATTTTAAAGAGAGATTCCCTTAAGCAAATTTGGTAAGAGGTGCAGAAATTGGACGAGAAATGTATGCTTTCGAGCAAGTTTTTTTGCCAGTCACAGATTATTTCAATGAACTTAAGATTTTTTTGACTAAATGAATCACACTACAGTTGCTACCAATAATAACCAAAGCTTCAAAAATATTAGGTAAGCAGACATTAGAATTTTGGTGCACGTGTTAACATGTATGTATGTATGTATAATCTTATTGTCCCATTCACTTAGGTGAACGCGAACTCACCACAAGTGCAACTTCCAAGACAGTACGTCAAATTTGTGAGATGAAAAAAAAAAAACAAAATTGACCAAATGCAGATGAAATACAACAAAAAAAAAATTTAATAGTGCCGAAAAATTTACAGATCAAAAGTAGAAGCGACCACAGATATAAAGAGAGTGAGGGATAGAGAAAAGTTAGTATAATGATATCTTATCTGAGTCCTATGAGCATGGACCAGCATGGCGTCTCAGTCCCGTTTAAACAAGCTATTAAGTTTGATATTTTACAAAATTACACTTCTAGACAACCATTAGTCCCAACTTTTGCAACAACACTTCAGTGAGACAAAACGTCGAACACGTAGATTGGTGTGAGAAAGATGGGTAAAAGACAAAGACCCAGAAAAATATTAAGGTGCATATTACCTTCAGTGACGTCTCCGAAGGAAGAGAAAGCGTCTTTGAGCGACTTCTCGTCCACTGACCATGACAGCCCTGAAAGAACCTCAGAGTCATTAAAAAAACAAATAAGGAGCAAAATAGAAGAATCGAGAGAGAGAGAGAGAGAGGGACCTCCAACAAAGAGCTTGTTAGATGAAGGATGAGAGGGTGAAGAACAGTAGAATTGGCATTGAGTTTGAGGAAGAGGAACGCGGAACCTTGTCGAAATGGCTTCAGCAACAAACGCCAGAGATTTGCTGTTCATATTTCCAAATCAACAACCACGTCTCTGTTTTTTACATCGCAAACAAAGCTTTTGGTTTCCCGGTTATTTTTTAGCTATGATTTTAGTTTTTCAAATTGGGGTAATTTTAGTTTTTCAAATCCTTCAATATTTAAAAGATAACCCCTCAAAAAAAAAAAAATATATATATATATAGTATTAATTTCTTAAATTTAATATATTGACTAAAATAACGTTTCCTTTTTAATTTTTAGAGACTAGAAGATCTTGTTAAATTTAGAAAATAAAAAAAGCTTTTCAAATTTTGATTGAGAACATCATCAAACTTTTTTAAAATGGAAAGAAAACAGTTAAATTAGTGCTTTACATATTAATTTTTTTTTTATTTTTCGAGAGACTTTAAATGGAAAGTCATTCAAATCACCTGAAAAGAGGAATAATAATATAATGGATAAGATTGCAAAACCCGTAAATAAGTGCAGACTTCTAATTTAAAATTTATAAGTTAAATTAAATACCTTGATGAATATGTTTTGTATTATTAGTATATCGATTAAAGATTAGAAAGGAAATTTATCAAATAAATGATACATCATCGATGACATATTCAAGAAAATACAGTATATATATCTTCAAGTATATAGTCTAAAATTAGATGAAAGAAAGAAAATATGTTAGACATAGAATAACTAAAATATGTGTTTTTTTATAGAATAACGGTGAAAAAAATCATATCTCTTCTATTACATTGCAAGTTGATGATATGTATTAAACGATGATTTTGATAATAGGCACTATTTTATTCCTTTCTTTATATGACTTGAAGTTATTAATAGTATTATAATATTTCGTCAATTTTTTTTATTAAAAAAGAAATTTTTTCAATAGTTTTATATTTACAAATATTTTGAAGATGATTTATTCAATAAAAAGTTTTTAACTTATTGTAAACCTGCATTGAGTGTTTTAATAAAAGATGTTCAAAATTTAGTTTTAAAGCATATTTTTTTATATAAAACATATAAAAAGTGAAAAAAACATTACTTTCCAGATTCTTTTAACAAGAGAATTTTTACAGGCATCATTATAAGTGATAAAATAGTATTAAAAGATCATTAGAGTCTTCCATTGAGAATAAGTAAAGCTTCAAGTTCCATAAATACAAGTAAAGGTTACCAGGACACATCTTCACTACTCTTAAAGGCCCCAAGTACCTCATAAACATTCACGGGTAGCCCATGCTATGAAAAATCTCAATCCATTAATTTCTACAAATAGATATATCCCATTACAATATATCAATATCCTTATAGGTACAAAAGACTTTATAGTTAACACTTCTAAATTAGCCACTCTCCATAATCCTTTTATCATAAATCCTCAAACCACTCCAACTATCATAGAAAACTACATAAAAAAGCAAAAAATATTACCCATCATTACTTTAAAAAAAGAATGGATAAAAGAAAACCCCATTAAAATTGTCGAAGCCATATTTTCCTTCAGAATTTCATTATCCACCCATAGACACTACCAAAACTCATACCTTCTATAAGTTCATATTAGTTGATATAAATTCTGCTGAAATATCACATACCCCAAATTCTAATGGTCACATAATGTATTAAAAAATAAAAATATTACAGGTTATAACTGCACAGGAATGGAATAAACCATTACATGGAAAAAGATCATTTTCCAAAAGCTTCAATCCTCAGCATTATTCATATTATGATTATATAGATGCTTGGAGTCACATGTTATATTTTATCCCAGAGAAACATTCATGGTTTATATGGTTCAGAAAGGGAATCCTATTAAAATTTCCAAAATGGTTCGTGGATTTCGGACCATTGCCCTCAATATTTCCCAAAGAAATTAATGAAGTATATACATATTTTCGGGAACATTCAACATTTGTACTATGATATAGGCTCATATCATTCGTAGTTTCTCAATGCATTACTTGGATTATGGCATGGGATTATGCAATAACCCAGCCATATGAAGGAGTCGAGATAAAATCATTATAAAGAATAATCAAAATTAAATGGTGGAAAAAATTCAATACCAAATTAGTACAAAAAGATAAAATAAGAGAATGATTAAGCATCAGTCAAGCACAAATTGAAGAAAATCAACAAAAGATGAATGAAGAATCATTATTTCTATCAGAGAAATAGAGAGTGATGGCAACCCTTGAATCTGCCAGCTCAAAAGAGGAATTTAAAAGAACATTACAGATAACAACCTCCATACACATATCTAATGAAGATAGTTCAGAAACATAATCATCACCATCTAGTTCATACCCTCATTTGGACGATTTGTAAGCAAAGAATCTCATAAAGCATGAAGAGACATAAAGCATAAAGCATGAAGAGACATAAAGTATGACGAAACATAAAGGCTATTTGTCATTATATGTATTATTGTAAGAAAAAGTCAAAAATGTAATTATTAAGCTAGATATTTCTATATGTAATTATTAAGATGTAAATAATGTGTGTTGTCCTCTAGTCAAGTGGTTTTCTATATAAGGAAGCCTTCCATAGTGTTGCAGGCAGAGTTTGAGTAAAGAGTCTAAGAGAGTATACTAGAGTGTGCTTTGTAATGTGTTTTCTTCAATAAAAGCTTTTGAATGATGTTTTCCAAGACTTGTATCTTCTTTGTAAGTTCTCATTACTTATCTTTTCATTATTATTCATATACTTTTATCATCGATCCTACATTATTGGTATCCGAGCCATAATGTTATGATATTCATGTTTTCATGATAACTATTTTTTATATTTTGTTTTTTTTTCTAGGGGGAAGTAGAGCTATAAACCTAGAACATTTAGATGATTTTATAAAAATAATAAAAGAAAATGGATTAGTTGTATCAGTAAAAAAAGATAAAAATATTTCAAACAAAAATAAGATTTTTAGGATATGACATATATCAGGGAACTATTACACCAATACGAAGATCATTAGAATTTGCAGATAAATTTTCAGATGAAATTAAAGAAAAACAACACACATTTTTAGGATGTGTAAATTACATAGCAAACTTTATTCTAAATATTAGAATTATTTGTGCACCGTTATATTCAAGACTAAGAAAGAATCCACCACCATGGAATGAAAATATGACCCAGCCATAAAACAAATTAAAACCTTAGAAAAGAAATTGCCATACTTAGGTATTCCAGATCCTTCAGCCTTCCTAATAGTTGAAACTGATGCTTTGGACTTAGGATATGGGGGGATTTTAAAACAAAAAAATTTCTCATTATTCAAAAGAACAAATTGTCAGATATCATTTTGGAATCTGGCTTACATCATAACAAAAGTATTCTACCATTAGAAAAGAAATTATTCCAATAGTTTTATGTTTACAAAAATTTCAAGATGATTTATTTAACAAAAAGTTTTTAATAAGAACTTATTGTAATGTTGCACCAAGTGTTTTGACAAAAGATGTTCAAAACTTGGTTTCAAAGCATAATTTTGTCAGATGGCAAGCATTACTACCATGTTTTGATTTTGATATAGAACATATAAAAGGTGAAAAAAATTGCCTTCCAGATTTCTTAACGAGAGAATTTTTAGAGGCATCATCATGAGTGGTAAAACAGTATCAAAAGATAGGATGTCACTTTCTGAGTCTTAAGGTACCAATGTTTCATGTGATTGGGTTATGGAAATACAAGACAAACTTACTAGTTAGTCCTAAAGTACGTTACGTGGTGACTGTCTGGGATCATGATATATCAAGAGGCGATTCTCTGGTTCTAGTTTTAGGTTCATAGCTCTACTTCCACCCCAGAAAAAAAAATATAAAAAACAATTATCTTGAAAACAAAATATCAGAATACTATAGCTTGATACTAGTAATGCAGGATCGATAAAAGTATATGAAAAATAATGAAAAGATTAGTAATGAGAACTTACAAAGAGGATGCAAGTCTTGGAAAACATTATTCAAAAGCTTTTATTGAAGAAAACATATTACAAAACAGACTTACAAGAACACTCTGGTAGACTTTTTACTCCAACTCTGCCTGCAACACTATGGAAGGCTTCCTTATATAGAAAGCCACTTGACTAGAAGACAACACACATTATTTACATCTTAATAATTAAATATAAAAATATATAGCTTAATAATTACATTTTTGACTTTTTCTTATAATAATACATGTAATGACAGATAACTTTTATGTCTCTTCATGCTTTATGTCTCTTCATGCTTTATATCATTTTAAAATTATTTATAATTTTTAAAAAAATATACATTAGAAAAATTTAACATTAATAAATATAAATAAATTTATTGAAATGTCAGTATTTATATCTTTTAACCAAAAACCTTAACAAAATTAATTTTTTTACTTATTTTATTTTGAAAGACTTATTAGTCACCTTGAATTTCTATTAATAAGCAAATATTGATAGTTTGTATTCCCATTTCATGGTACAAATATAACGAATAATCATATCTCACCCAAAGTACCATTGGACCTCAGTGAGACATCTAACAGTTGGATTAATTTGAGAAAGAAGCACAGTTTATTGTTGTTTTCTTCCAGCATTCTGCTTTTCTTGACGTGTCGCTATACTCATCGACTACTTATATCATTTCAGCCATAATGTCAACACCGGTGAGATGATTAGATCCCACTCTGGCTATGGGGATGAGATGTGATTTGTCACAATTTTCTTCGAAAGTTGTAGGAGTTGGCCAGATCATTGCAGCCCCTATGCAAAGTTGCAGCTTTAGCACCATCCTATTTTGGGCTTGCATGGAGTACCTTTATGCATTGAAGAATCATTTTGATATATGTAGGATCATGCACCTACTATTATGTCTAGTGCCTTTTTATTTTTTCAAAAAATATGTATATGTATATTAAAATTTAATATAAATAACAATAAGTCTCTTTTAATATTCTTTTACATTAATCATAATATACTTCAATAATTTCTTAAATATATACCTGACCACACACAATCTTATATTTAGTATTTTAAAAATCGTTTAAATATAATAAATTTAAAAAAGTCTAAATAAATATATGATCATACACTTCATCTTATGTTAAATATTTTATTAGTTAAAAATTACTTTGATATAATAAAATTTATTTTAATTAAATATATTCTTCTAAATATAATTCACATAACAATTTATAATACACATACTTTTCTAGTTATAAAGTATGGTCTTTCACTCTATCTTATGTTCTAAATAATGTGAATTATAAAAAATATAAACATTATTAAAACACAAAAAGAACATTAAAAAATTAAAACCAAACATAATTTCATTATAATCAGTGTCTATTATTTACAAATATAATTTCATCTTAAAACTTAAATATATGTTTGTTTTTTTTATTAATATACTACCTTTTAATATATTTTATTTGTACTTTCAGTTTTTATTTGTATTTCTTATCTTATTAAAAAACTAAAAGCTTTAAATATTTTATCACAAATCAATTACCTATTAATAGGTTACACTGAACTAAAAATTCATTCAATATAAGTATATAAAGTAACTCATTCATAAAGACTATCAACTTACCCAGTAATATTTTTTAACAACATATAATATTTTATTTTAAAAAGGAATAATAAATAAACAATAATTTTAATTTATTCATAAACTAACATGTAAATGTATAAAAAAATATAATCACATAATTTCTTAAAAAAATTGGACCCCTTTTACTGATGGGCCTAGACCATCACAGTTCGGAGTGATTCTTCCTGCACCTCCATGGTGACTTCCTGCACCTCCATAATTTAAAAATATTTCCATTTTAGCTTGAAGAAAAGATGAAAATAACCTTCATTCATAGTAACTGTCATTCATTTTTTTTCCACTTTGCAGGTTGCACAAACCGCAATACAATTAAAAAATAAACACATTGCGGGTTGTACAGCCCGCAATTATACTTTCTGTACCTTTTACATTGCGGGTTGTACAACCCGCAATATAAAACTTTTTTTAAATACATTGCAGGTTCTACAACCCGGAATACAAAATTTTTTTGAAAAAAATTTGCATTGCTGGTTGTAGAACCCGCAATGTATTTAAAAAAAAAAAAATTATGTTGCGGGTTGTAGAACCCGCAATGTATTTAAAAGAAATTTTGTGTTGTGGGTGGTACAACCCGCTGCTGTGGTGTAGTGGTGGTTATTACCTTAGTTTTACACTTAAGGGTCTCCAAAAACTAAGGTAATAACCACCACTACACCACAGCAGCAGGTTGTACCACCCACAACACAAAATTTCTTTTAAATACATTGCGGGTTCTACAACCCGCAATACAACCCACAATGCAAAAAAAAAAATTTGCATTAAGCGTTGTAAAACCCGCAATGTATATAAAAAAAATTTTATGTTGCGGGTTGTATAACTCGCAATGTAAAAGGTGCAGAAAATATAATTGCCGGTTGTACAACCCGCAATGTGTTTATTTTTTAATTGTATTGCGGTTTGTGCAACCTGCAAAGTAGAAAAAAAAATGAATGACAATTACCAAGTTACCATGAATGAAGGCTATTTTTGTCTTTTCGTCAAGGCTAAAATGAGAATATTTTTAAATTATGGAGGTGCAGGAGGTGCAGGAAGAATCACTCCACAGTTCGAACAAGACCCAATTTCGGCCTTGCTTAAGTCATGTACCAAAACCAAATTTTGTCAGTTATATGATGATTCACGTTATTTTTTCTTCAATTTTATTTTGCGACGGCATGTTAAGATTCATACACTTGAGCTTGTAAACACCTTCCAAAACTCTTGTAACAAAAAACCAATCTACTTTAAGGGTGTCAATCCAACTCACGTGGTTGACTTTTATGCTATGTGTGAGGTGAATTTATTTACTAAATTTTAAAAAATATTTGTTCATTTTAAACCATTTTAAATTGGAGATAATAGTTTTAATATTTAGTAACTAATAAAAATTCAATATATAGTAAATAAAAGTATTTAAAAAAATTAGACATTTAAGAGGAGAATATTGTATGATTTATTTATTTTTAAATATAAAATGCTAATAATTCAACTCAAATTCATTTAATTTGTAAATTAGGTGAGTTGGGATTGTTTTGTTCTATAATTAGCAAAACCTTTTTTTTTTCAATATACTCCGGCTTAAATATGTGGTGAATCGAATTCACTCAAGATTCCAGTTTATTTTGACATCCATAAGCAAAAGTACAAAAAATATATAAAAGAATGATAGGAAAGAGATAATAGAAAAGTAAAGAAGTCTTGTAAATGCAATTTTTTATAGCTCTTAAATTAACTAAAAAAATTAAATAATCTTAAAATATTATCTTTTAGAAGAGAAATAAATACAATTAATTTTATGAAAAAAACTAGAAAAAATAAATAAGTGGAAAAATGTAATATTTTATAAAAATGAATAAACTGTTAATATTGATATTTAATTTAAAAGTAAAAATATTTTTTAATATTAATATAGTATATAATTTGAAATTATAGAAAAAAAAATTAGGGAGTGAACCATACCCTGAAATAATCTAGATTTATATTGTATAAAATTCTTGGTTCACTCAGTTTTATTCGGAAAACTCCAAGTGTAACAAATATATTTCAAAATATCAATTTTTAGATGAAAAGGAACAAGCAAAAAATTTATAGATTGCACAATAAAACAGTCTTAATCCAGCAACAACCCATTTTGGGGTTAGTTTGTTTCAATTGTTTTGTTACATTAAACATTCTTTATAACATCAAGTGGCCCAACAACTTCACCTGCTTGATTCAATTCATTTCAGGTTGTAATTTGGAAAGGACGCAAGTATCACATTAATGTGAGAACATTTTTGGTTTGGTTTCTGCATCTCTTCACCCTCTCCTCAACTACCCTCTCTACCACTCAGTTTAGAACATTTTTGTTTAGGGTTGCCACTAAGTAATGGTATTGGTAGCTCTAACTAATAACTAATGTGTGACGGTTATTTTTATGTACGTCATATTATAGTTGTTCGGTTTGGTTGTCACCAACTCCTCAAGAGAAAGCCTCTTTTTTATGGATTTTATTTCTTTGACTCAGTTTTGTTCATAGGATTATTCTATTCTTGGTGAGTCACTGGACAGACAGAAGTTCATGTATTTTTTACATGCCAAGAATTTATCTAACTCCAATGGAATCGAATTGCTTTTAATAGCTAAAAGGGATAACACACTATATCTGCTTAAAAAGACATTAAAGTTAAGGAGATTATATTCTGATTTACTTTCTTTTCGAATCCTTAGCTAAGTTCTCTTTTCCTTGACCACTTTTTTTTTTCTTCTAACCATTATAATACATGTATCCTACAATGGAGTGTGGTTCAACAAATGTTTTGTTCTTCTTTAACTTGAGTTTTAGGTATATGTTGAGAACAGCTTGCGCAATGATTGTGGATAGGATTTTAGGAAACATGAAGCATCATGTCACTTTCTTTGTTTTAGTCAACAGTTCTACTTCATTGCTCATAATTTTGATGCCAAAGTCAAGAAGTGTCAAAAGTAGTAAAACTTTTAGTGCACCGATTATTATTCATTTATATACATCATCATACATGCTGTAAATGTAAGAACTAGTTTTCTAAATTAAAAGAAAAAAATTGGAGATAGTTTATGGGTAACCAAGCAGAGGATTTGGAGAAAGGAGGTGTCATAAACAGAGAAGCATAAAAAGGGGGAAAAAAGGAACATAAAAAGCATTAGGATCCAACGAAGATGTTCCGCGCAAGCATCTCTTCACTAGGCTGTGACTGACGTTAAAGCCTGCGGAAATTCCCTTTCGGTACAAATCTTCATACATTTGCAAAAGGACCTACTTTTTTTCATGTGATTTAAATCACTCCAAACTCATTTAAATGTGACCTTAATATAATGTATAGAATAAAGTTTACGAACTTACATTTGCTAAACTTAAGTCGACAAAAATAATAACTTCACATTTTGGTTTTGTAAAATTGATCTCTACACAAAATTTCAATAAACAAAGTTATTACATCGAGTATTTATTATTGGTTGTGATTTGTTTTATCTTTATTTTTTTGTCACGAGACAAGTTTTTTTTATTTTTTATAAATGTGCATTCAAAATGTTCCAAAAGAAAAAATCTAATTTTAGAAATAAGGTGGAGTAGTGTAGTTATAGGAGTGTATTTACAATATATAGACTTCCACACCCTCCTTTGTTGGTATATTTGTTTTTGATTCGTAATTATTTAGCACAACACATGATAAGACAAACAAAATGTTGGTAGCTAAAGAGATTAATACTAGAATTGCTGTAATATGGGAATTGATGAAATGAATATTAGGGCAGAATATTAAATTTTGTAGGTTTGGAGCTTCAACCACTAGTTTATGACCCTTGGAGGAGGGTATATGCAGGCGTTAAGATAATGGAGTTTGGACCATCTTTGGAGGGAGAGAAGTGGGGACAGTAGGAGTAGGAAAAGAGAGACTGAGAGAGATGCCTTTTGCTTGTAATATACGATTGTCATTCACTGCGTTGTCTAAACGTCTTTGGAAACTTCGCCTTTTATGTCACGCAATTGGGATTCCAATACAATTTCTCAAAACCAAACATTTTTTCTTAAACCATTAAAAGAATCAAAAGATAAACATTTTGATAATTCATTCAGATTTCTTTTCACTACATACTTGTTATGATACGATGTTAATTCATTAAATGTAACTGAGAAAAATTAGCTTATGATATCGAGTAAGATAGCCTTCAAAAAATTATAGTGAATAAAAAATGGGGTAAGATATTATAGGAGTCCATAATAAACTGACAATGAACAGTGAGTTACAGTGTCCCTCTCTTCTTTCCCTCCACGTTTAGCTATTGGACATAATTTGTGGATTTAGGTGTTGCCATTACGAGGCAGTGAGAGACACTATTCATCAGATTCCATACTCAGTAGAGTAGCAGATATACGTATGATCCTGCACCAGCCAGTTTTTTATCCACAGTTTGGAAACAACTTTGATTTTGGCCCTTCATCATGCCCTTATGATTTGAGCAACATTTGTACTCTTTGGTATGAAAAGTCACTTTTAATTTGTTGTACTCATAAAGTGCATTGAAGTAGATGGATTTGCCCAGTGAGAATTTTACCAAGGCAACAACAAAACCCTGAAAAGACACTGAATTTTCAATTTTTGATTCTTTTACAGGAAAAATAAAATCTGCAAATGTACAAATAATAACAGCACTAAATGCATCTTTTATGTTTTTTTTTTTCAATACTTTTCATCGTATTTCACATTTTTCTCTTTGCTGTTTACAATTATTTTACATATTTATTGTACAGATGCAATTTTCTATACTTTTTTTATTCTACAAATACGAGGTGGTCTGTATCTAATTGATGCAAAAACCAATCTTGATTTGTTTTACTGCTATTCAAAATTATGTTTGTTTTCCATGGAAAACAAACAAATGCTAGCTAATATAATATGACTAGGAACAAAGACAAGAAATCACGTATTACAAGTACCATTCTTCAGACAAGTGTGGAAGCCCTCCATCTGCATTTGAATTTAGATTCAAATCAAATACTTCTAATTTGTCTTTTTACCAATTCATTCAAAATTGTTCCTAGTTTGTATATTTAACCAAATCTGCAAATGAAACAGACAAATCATTTTACCCTTTCAAATCCTATCTTGGTAGCTAGTGTTTGCACTCTAGTTATGCAAAACAACTATTTTACCATTTAAGCAAGTTCACTCAACTTAATATTGTGTTTATAAAACTGATTTTATCAAATTTCTAAGGAGAATCTCTGCTATGTATACAGAAACTATGAACTTAGATTCTTATGGTACTAGGCTTTGCAATACACAATTAGAGAATCTAATAAGACAATTTCAACTGTTACATGGATCTAGGAAGCATGTCTGTCAGATTAATTTGAAAACGGATCCTCTCATTTGGTCTGAAACCATATATTACACATTATTTTTTCTTGTTATCTTGGTGTTTTGTGGCATAGAAATTCGTCCATCTGACTTATATGAAATTTCCACGATAAGATAAAATAGAAGTTTCATTTGTTTATTTATTGGGACCAGAATTTTCGACTCTGTAATGAAGTTTAAGATATCATATATGTCCAAAGAAGAACCCCTGCATGTTTGTTTTGTTTTTACTCAGTCCACTGAGAAAATAACCCATCGAAGCTCTTAAAAAATTTGTCACTTTGTCAAGTTTAAAGAAAAACAATGTTTGAATATGATAAAATACTTTGTCATTTTCCCAACAGCACAACTAATTAATTCTATATATCACACACAACCAATCTCCTTGATCAAGATAATGTTGTTTGAGCAAATAACTATTGTCTTTAGCCTGTCTTGGCTTTGTTATCTATTAAGCCCTTTATTTTATGCTTTAAATGAATTAACTACTCTTAATTTCAACAGAGAAATAGAAATTTAGACTATTATTATGAACAAGGTGCATGCATTTCTTATCTGTCACTTTTTTTTTCCTTTTATCTCCAATCTTGAATAAGTTGTACAGATATAAAATGTGCATTAATAACCTTGCATGTGATAAGGTTTTACAAACAAATTCCTTCCGCAGAAATTTTCTCTCAACCAATTAGGCTTTTCCTGTGCCTGTTCCCTCCTTTTTCATTTCTTTTTCTCTGTCTAAGCAATGTGTGCAGCAAAAAAGAAACTTTATCTGAGTAAGTTAATATGACGACAAAAAGGGAGAACTGGCCACCTTACCGCACTCCCATCCTTTTCTTTTGTATTGGTTTTGGAAAAGGTCAAGTTCCCATTAATCAACATATTGTATTATATTTGTGGATTCTGTGACAAACGTTAGTCTCTTTGATGCTGAAGGACAAAATGGGGCATCTCCTAATTCCCCCAAAAGACAATTAGACAAAGAGAAACCCCACAAAACCTCTTCTCCTTTCTAGCATACATGCTCTATTAACATTCACCTTTCATCACTTTTGAGATAAACCCTTTCTTTTCCTTCTTGCAATTAAGCCAGTTTTTTGTTACGTAGTCACTTGTTTCCCATTATTGGTTACAATATGTTAAAACATAATTGGTCAGGTAGGAGTGCAAACAAAATGCCTTTTTCGTGAATGGACGTGACAAGAACCATACCCAAATGATGGAATTCAAATCAATTTGCGAGTTTTCTAACACTAACAGATTAATCCAATGCACCTAAACCAAGAAGTGGTTCTACCACTATAGTCAAAACCAAAAATAAACATCTCATCTTTATCTCTATTACCATTTTGATGGCTCTTGTTTTTGGTGCATCAAATCAAATGGCTTAATAATTAAAGATGTGATGGAAAATGAGACAAAGGTAGACGGACCATCACCAACTCTCACCAACGAGAGCAGAAAATGTTGAAATGTATAGGGTCGTATGAACAGTCAATGAAAGAGAATGGCTCTATCTCAATCCATTCATCAATGTGTTCCACAAATTATGTTTTGATTGTTAGAAGGAGAATTTTGGTAACTCATCAAATATTATTGGCAACGGGATAAAGCTTCTCATCTACAGAGGAGTCATGCTACAATATTTTTTTTTATTCAAATCAAAATGACCCTCTCTAAATCTAAAAGGAAATAAGTACTAAAAGTTTGATATAGGCATATAAATTGCACATTGAAAGGACGAAATTGCAATATTTTTTTTTTCTCTAAAACTTGACATTTGGACTTGTGCTAATTCACTTAGAATTACGGTCAGTGAGCTTTTGATTTATAATAAGTGTGTACTTTAGTTAGTTGTGAATTGATTATTAAATAATTAATGTTTTTTTTTTAAAAAAATTGATTATGAGAGAACCTATGTAATGTTTAGTAATGATTCTCAAAATGACTTTAATGTGATTAATTTGATTGTATGAAATTATTACAAGTATTGTTGTCTTTTTTTCTTTCTTTTTTGTAAATAATAATTAGGGTGGGTATTAAGGAAAAAAATAAATATTTTCAGAATAAGACAAAAAAAAATAGTATATAATTGATTAGGCTGAAGTCTGTTCCTCCCCCCTCCCCCCACCCCCCACCCCCCACCCCCCACACATACCAACTTTTGCTCTTTTTTCTTTTGAGAAAATGTCAAATAATATAAAAATGATTTTTACATATCCTATGTTTGCATCACACCCTTTTAGAAAATAAAAAGAGAAGAAAGTGACTGTATTGAAAATAATGATATAACATTGTCTTAAGATATTATGATAATCTTGTCATTCTCACTTTTGAAGATAATTGCATGCTATTCTTTGCACTATAAGTGAAACTTATACAGTCCATTTATTTTATCCTAGAGTAAATAATTAAAACAATCTTTGTACTTCTATAGTGAAATTATTACCGACAATTTGCTATTACTCTTTTATTATTTTATTCTATTATTTGTGTGAAATATTCATAAAATTTATGAATAATTAACTTGTATCAGAGATGGTGTTTAAAGGTTTGGTAGAAACTACATAAGGCCAAGAGTTGATGGAAGAATAGGACGTGGGCAACTTTATGTCATTCACAACGAATACGTAATGTGTATTGAGGCACTATTTTATTTTCTTCTTCTCTAACGGGACCTTGGATCTGTAGAGCCTTTTTACAGGGAGATTTTGTTAACTTTTGGTAAACGTTTTGACATTTCACACCGGTCTACCACTGCAAAAGGCCACCCTTTGCATAAAGGCTATGAGCATAGCACAAAACACTTTGGGTTGTCAAAAGTGAAGGCTCATTGGTCAAAAGCCTAATTAATCTATTCTATGCATTTCTGAGTTGGATTTGGTTTGGTTTGTTCTATGCATTACCCATTATAGTTATGTTTATGTCTATCCAAGATGTGTTGGCACCAGGCACTGCAAATGATCCCTTTTGTGTGTACTAAGGAAGCTTTTCACTCCTCAAATGCAAGTACTTTAGTCAAATCAACTCAAGTCTTGGAATCTAGTTTGTAGACTCTCTTGGCCAATTTGGTATCTGGGCTATATAGTGTTTCAGCTTTTTGGCTCATTGCATTGCTCAAGTTTTCTCTTCCTGATTTCTTGGTTGTAATGTTTCAGGGTAGGATGCTGACCCTGTGCTGCTTTGTTTTTACACTTTTTTTTTGTTTTGGTGGTTTTGTATACTTTGTTCACTGGAAATGACTTTGCTTTTGGATGCTTTTAGGCATGGGGTATGAAGGGTTGATTCCAAGCCACAAGCGTTCAAAGAGGTGAACGCTCTTCACTTCACTTGTACTCTCTTAATTGTGGACTTTAGGCATTAGGGGTTTCTTTCTTTTCAGGGAAAACGGACAACAATGCTTTTGCATTTATGTTAAAGTTTTATCCAATTATTCATTTTTTCTTTTTGGGTCTAGTTTTATGTATTCCTTATCTCATCCATTTGAGCACATCCTTTTGAGAGAAGGGGATTTCTGGTTGAAAGTGAAACTTAAGGCTCATAATACCTCTCAGAATCGATGAGAATTGGGGGTTTCATGAATGTAGCTTGGGGACCTTACAGGGCACCACAAAGTAAAATACAGAACCAGATATCGATTTATATATTAATTGTGTTTTACTGTTTTGGTATGACAGCTTTCCTGATAAGAAAAGAATGGAGGATGATAATGCAGATAACCACCTTGAGAACTCAGATCGAACAAAGCTGGTATATCAATCACTACGTTATTTTATCAATATATTTTCTTTTCTTTTTTTCTTAACCAGGGATTTGGAGGTAGAATTGTTTGGTATTTATGATGCTGAAAAAATGTTAGTTGTTTTCAGGGGTGATGATGTGAGGGGATATTTTGTTGGTATAAATGGTACTGCAAAAGCCAAGGGAGCCAGAAATTTTAATAAAAGAAATAATTGTCAAATTTATGTATGGGAAAGGGATGGATGAACATAGATTTTTTTTTATTTTTTTTATTTTTTTTTTATTTTTTTATGGAAAGCATATATGTTTGACAAAATTAATTCCATCTCATACACCTATGCTAATGGTGGTCTAGTTTAATATAATGGTATCGTTCTGTGTTGTCCACAGTCTCAACAAGTCACTTCTAGACAATTATTTAGAAGAAAGATTTTCACACCTATGTATGCCTTTGATATGGTTTCAGGATACTGGGTACCTAACGGAATGCGGTGAGCCTAGGAAAAAACAAACCCCTAGAAATGACGTTCATATTACACTGAAGCAAGAGGTACAACACCAGAACTATTCATCACAATTCTATTGTTGCATATTCTACTCAAGCAGTCATTTTCTTTTAGTCTTTCTTCACATTTTTGTTGTGATTCATGATACTTCTACCTAACAGCCATGTCTATTTTTTGTGTTTAAATTATCTTGTGGCAGATTTTACAATTAGAGAAAAGACTACAAGATCAATTTGAGGTCAGATGCACGTTAGAGAAGGCTCTTGGATACAGACCTACATCTCTTGTTACACCAAATGACATGATACTTCCCAAGGTTGGAACTTCTTCCACAAATTTTGAGCCAATAAATATGCATTTTCTTCCGATGTCATAATTTTTATATGATTACCAACAGGTCTATCACGCTGAGAATTGATGGATTCATTTTATATGTGCTTTCTTAACCATTTATAGAAAATTGATGTTGCAAACATAAATAGAGTTTTGCTTTATGTATGCTAGGTTGATGGTGGATATGTTTGTAGCTCAATTCTTCCTTGTGTGAAATCATAAGATTATTTTGCAGCCATAAATGATTATACATTGTTTAGGATTATAGGTCTGCTACGATTTTCTTGTCATGTATGTCTTTCTGTTTGTCTTTACTTATTTTTATTTTTACTTTTTTTTTTCTCCAGCCAACATCGAAATTAATTAAAGAGATTGCGGTGTTAGAGTTAGAAGTTGTGTATTTGGAACAATATCTTCTCTCCTTGTATCGTAAAGCATTTGATGAACAATTACCCACTGTAGCTCCATTCACCAAAGGGGAAAAAGTAAAGTCTCCTCCAACAACACCTACAACAATATTCGATGAAGTATCTAAGCCTGAGCTCTTAACCAAAAGAGGAAGCTCTGCAGTGCAATCAATTGATCATGAACTTGATGCTACGCAAAAGGAATATAGTGTAAATGAACCTCAGACTTTAGGGAAAGAATACAATGCACATCAACCAGAAGGAAAACACTTAGACTCAGGTGTATATCGTTGTCACTCCTCATTATCCCAGTGTACAGCATTTACAACAAGAGTATCGCCTCCTGCAGCAGATGATTTAACTGAACCTCTCCGTCCTTGTCATTCCCAACCACTGTCCATGATGGAGGTAAATCATGTTTGATGGAAATTATTTTTATCTGTTTTTTGTATTCAGTATGGTTCCTAGCTAGCACATTAAGTTGCTGCAATCATACCATTATAGATAACAGTTGTCTTGGTTACTCAGACATACTTTTATCCTTATGGAAGAATACATGACAGTATTCATTTTATTGTGAAGTTCTGTTATGTACACATCTCTTTGTAGAACCTGCTAATTAAGAGAATCATCTTTTTGGACACCTTCGATGGATTTTGACTCAGTTTAATCTGTGTAGTATGCCCAAAATGTTGATGCTTCATCAAGAATAATCAGTTTGGCAGAACATCTTGGCACTCGAATATCTGATCATATTCCAAGTACACCTAATAGGCTTTCTGAGGATATGGTCAAATGCATATCAGCTATATATTGCAAACTCGCAGATCCATCTACGACAAATCCTGGTCTTTCATCTCCCAGTTCATCATTGTCTTCAACCAGTGGCTTTTCTATTGGAGATCAAGGAGACATGTGGAGTCCAGGGTTTAGGAATAATTCCTCTTTTGATGTGCGGTTAGACAATCCTTTCCATGTAGAAGGACTCAAGGAGTTTAGTGGGCCATACAGCACCATGGTTGAGATATCATGGATTTACCGAGAGAATCAGAAATTGGGTGATACTGAGCAGTTGCTCAAGAATTTCAGGTGAGTTTATTAATATCTGATAGAGTTTGTGAAGCTTTAATGTCAAAGGTACTTAGTTAAGCAGGACTCTGCAGTCTTGGAGTTATAATGGCCATCCACTTATATGTTATTCCAGATCACTTATTTGTCAATTAGAAGATGTAGATCCTGGGAGGTTAAAACATGAGGAGAAATTAGCTTTCTGGATCAACATACACAATGCTTTGGTGATGCATGTAATTACTATTATTCTCAAAACAATGTCTCACACTAATAGTTTGGCATTTGTCTCTTATTGAGGTTGTAATATGTTCTTTGGTATCTAATAGGCATTTTTGGCTTATGGAATTCCACAAAACAACGTGAAAAGAGTCCTCCTTCTGTTGAAGGTAAAAACTAATTGTGTTGTGGTAGCTCAATGGTCCATTAAAGTATGAACCCCTTTAGCCAATTTGCTTTTGCTGACTTGCTCAATGTTTTGGATGCCATTTGCAGGCTGCATATAACGTTGGTGGTCATACAGTCAGTGCAGACACAATACAGAACGCTATACTCGGATGCCAGATGCCTCGCCCCGGACAGGTAGTGTGGTTCGTCCGCTCATGCATTTCCAACCTTTCCCTTACAGAAAATTTAAAACAAAAAAAAGAAATAGGCATGCTTTTAGGATATCTTTGAAATGTGTCTCAATATGCAACGTATTTACAAGGAGCTTCTTCTTACTTGCATCCTCTTGTAGTGGCTACGCTTGTTCTTTTCTCTAAGGACAAAATTCAAAGCTGGAGATGGACGACAAGCATATGGAATTGAGCATCCTGAGCCTCTTCTACACTTTGCACTCTGTTCAGGAAACCATTCTGATCCAGCGGTACTTATTCCGATTCTTGTGTTTTGATTAGACTAGTAACATTCTATTTTTCAACAGAGAACAAATTAAATTGAGGAAACATAGCACAGATAATTTCATTTAGACTTGTCTAATTATATAGTAAACATGGTTTTGGCTGCAAGAATTAAATCCCTTATAGTAGTGGTTCTAGTGCCTTAATAGTTAATGTTGATTTTACTGTACAGGAGTTTACTACATTACAAAAAGGTCTGATATGTGTTAAAAACAAACAAGTTCAGGAGACAAACATATTAACGAATATGGATAAACAGATAAACATCAGATAACCATTTGACATGATTTACTTCAACGAGTTGCTTATCTGTTTAAAACTATTGGCAGGTACGTGTGTATACACCCAAGAGAGTGCTTCAAGAACTAGAAGCTGCAAAGGAAGAATACATTCGAGCCACCTTTGGGGTACGGAAGAAGGACCAGAAAATACTCTTACCTAAGCTCGTGGATTCATTTTGTAAAGACTCGGCTTTATGTTCTGCTGGTACCTTGGAGATGATCCAAAAGTCTCTACCCGAATCTCTAAGAAAGAGTGTTAAAAAGTATAACCTTGCAAAATCTAAGAAGTGCATAGAATGGATTCCACACAACTTCACTTTTCGATATCTCATACCCAAGGAGCTGGTAAAATAATTGCTTGGTAGTCTTACTTCTTATTATGGGAGACAATCTACATCAAGCTTTAAAAAACAGTCCAAAACTGCAATTGTAGTCGCATTTCTCAGCAATTTTTCAAAATATCGAGGATGACAATGGAACTGCAACTACGACTGCCACTGCAATTTTAAACCTTGATCTACATTGTTCGCTCTATTATGCATTCTTTTGTACAAAGTTGACAGGGTAGCAGCAACAGCAAAATCTAATACTCCAATGTGTTGCATTTTGTGTATGTATTGTTTTACGTTTTCACTGTATGATCTGTAATTGATGTACCTTGTTCATAGAGTTTAGATTATGATATTAGCAGTAAATGATGTGTGGCTGTAATCAATTTTATTTGGTTTATATATATATTTTCTGTGTTTCGCAACTATCCTGTGTTGCATTGCTGTAATACCTTTAAATTGCGTACATAAAAGTATAAAACTAGAGGTGCATTGAGATTGCTACATACAATATTATAATTTTCACGTGACGCTACTGGTGTGTGCAGTCATTAATGGACAATGGTTGCTTGTTGACATGTGACGAGTTCTTCACCTAACTTTCAATGTCAACTCAATTTCCTTCGCCAGATGGTTCAGTTTATGGAAAAATACTAGTTTAACTCAACATTAATCACACTAGTCATGATTTCTGTTTGTCAAATCTTTAAAAAATGTTATATAATTTCTTTGAAATTAAACATTATACATCTGCGGGTCAACTTGAAAGAATGGAGAGAGCCTGAGAAAACTTACGGACCGAATCACAAGTGAACAATGAAGAATTTGTGAGAAGCAAACGGACAAAGAAAGATCACGTACATACATATAATGGCGATTAGATATTTTGGATTGAGTTGAACTTGAAACAAAAAGTGCCTTGTTGAAGGGGATGATCCACAGAGCATTTGCACGTGAACCCCCACATAATTAATCCATGCCATAAATTACTGACATGCATGTAGTTGCGAAAACCCCACAAAACATCACGTCAATGCCCTAATGACCTTCCACAAACATCATCGATCCCTAGATTTCACTCACTCTGGCCCACCTTATCATTATTAAAATTTTTCAAGATCAAGATACGACGATTGTTAATACGTGCAAAATATTATTATATAATTTTCCATGGAAACAAGATCTGCTAACCAAAAATAAAATAACTTTAGCAAATGGGAAGGTTGCATGGAAGATCCAAATCAAGAACCACACCCATGTTAAGCATCAAAATCCATGCAATAACTCATTACATTACTCATAGATATATCATATATGAGTTTCCTGGATTAATTAGCAGAACTTCACAACATAAACATGCACCATTAACATAGATAGGAACTAAACCGAAAAGAGGAAGAATCAGTAAGGGCTTTCGCCAACGTAGTTCCCTGGGGGATTGTAGAAGCAAATGGTCAAGCTAGCCTCCTCTTTCACGCACGACGCTTGAGCGCACCCGAGCTCCACCGACTTCCTCCACACCACCTGCGTGTACACGCCGCACTTGTGGTTCGGCACGCACGAGTTGTCGGTGTGGTTGTAGAACTGCTTCTGCTTCACCCACTCCTCCACCGCCATGCGCGGTGTCACCGCCGTGCCGTGAGCCCAAAGCTGGTTCGCGCCGTACTTTCCGGCGGTTAGGTTGGCGAACTGGCACGCCATCTTGTTCCTCTGGTATCGCACCAGCTTGCTCGTCACGTTCGCCACCTGCTCGCTCCACCGCAGCGGCTCGACGCCCACCGCCGCCCTCGCCTCGTTGTGCGCATCCAAGAACTCTCTCGCCGCCGCGGGGAGCGGGGGAGCCACCGCCGGAGTCTGTCCCTCCGATGAGGCGTGGAAGGTGGCGAGAGCTGCCAGCAGAAACAGTGCGGGATAAAGCATTTTGGTTTGACGTGAAGTGTGTCCTACTCGTTTGGTGTTTGTTGTGTTACTGTGTCTACATTGTACCCTCTATATACTAGTACCAGCATTTATTCTTTGTTCCTAACTCTTATTATTACTTGTTTATTTTTTATGATTTTTTCTTTGTATTTTTAATATTTGATTATTTATCTTATATCACACTTTTAATATAAGAAATGTTGTATAAAAGAGTGAAATATGTTTACTATTAAATATAGCTGGTTGAAAATTTAAGATAATGTTAAGCACTTTCAAGATCACGAGGGTTTGTAATATGAAGACGGTTAAATGCAAAATCACGTTGTAAAAAATATTGTGGTATTTTTGTAAATAAATAGACGTTGTGATGTGTATACAATATCGATTAAAAAAAATTGTCACGGATAAATTTATAAAAGTAAACAAAAAGAATGAATTAGAAAATACAAACGAGTCTTCTTTGAATGAAGAAAATAATAATAAAAATTTTGGTGAAGATAATAATATAAATATAGGTGAAGACAATAATAAAGTAGTCAACAAAGATAATAATTTTAATTCTCAAACTCAGGATAATAATATTTATTCTCAAACTCATTATAGTAATTCTAACTCACAAACTCAGATAACGAGAATGAAATTACAAGACAAGATGATTCTAATATTAAAAATATATACGATCTAAGTCAATAGGAGGATATTGATACAAAATTGAGAGACTTATTAGTAAAAAAAGACCTTTTTAGGATAGCTGATATAGATCTTCCAAAAGATAAATACTCAAGACACTTTTCTGTATCATATTATATCCAAAAATTGTCTAATGGGGAGCAACATGAAAGAAGATGACTCATTTATTGATTTAGATAGAATATTTTGTTTTTTTTTTTGTAAATTGTTTAATGTTATTAGTTGTACCAGTAAACTTGGTAACAAAAGTAGTAGATGAAAAGACGAAAATTGATAAATTTGAAAAAAAAAATAAAGTATGAGATGAGGGACTTTTTTTCGTGGCTATGAAATCGTGATTGGTAGCACGAGTTGTTTTTTTTTTTTTTTTTTTTTAAATCATGCCTATAAGCACGACTTATGAGAAAAAACAAATTGTGATGAAATTGTGTTTGGTTGCATCCATATTTGTTTACGTGATAAAATTAAGATATTTAATTTGTTCGGGTTTGACGTGAAATAATTTTCTAACATTACAGTTCAAATAACATGGTTAAAAAAAATGTTAGAGTTTAATACACATTATGAGTAAAAGCATAATATGAGCATAAAATGACATGAAAGAAAAAAATCTATTTATGAGATTTAGTGTCACATTGTGGCCTTCGATGTTGTTTTCGTGGTCTTCGTTGTGCTTTATGTTCTGTTGGTGGGTTAGATGGTGGGAGAGGTGGCGGTCCAACTTCATTCCCATCGTGTTCCTCATCATCATATCCACTTGCATTATCTAATATTTGGGAAGACATTGTTGGTCAATGACAATCCATAAATTGTATTGGATTGTATGCAGAGAGTGAGGAGTTGGAAGAAGTCCCAAATATATTATGGGGTGGAGCGTGAAATCAATTTGGTTGTGATAGAAACATGTTATGTGATATAGGTGGAAGCAACTTCGTGTTGATATGAAGATGGACCAACCATGGTGTTTATGTTACCCATGTATCCAAACATTGAAGGTGGTTGAAAATTAAAATCGACAACATTTGGAGGTTGAAATTGTTGTGCACTAGAAGATGATCCACTATGTTGATAGTGCGATTGGGGTTGACTTTTTTGAGGTTGGGAGAATGTGTCATACTGTGACAAATGATATGATTAGTTAATTGTGATTAATAATTGTAATATGCTACTTAATACAAAATGAACTTACATCTTCACCGAACATTGATGCTTATTGAGGGGTTATATACTGGATAGTATGTGAGATGTATCATTCCATACATGATTCAATGTCACGCAAATGACTGATGTTATGTGCCCTATAAGGAGTTCATAAGAATTGAAAAAAATAGGTTGTTAGCATGAGTTTGACAAGAATCATAGATGTACAATTATGTTATGTTAGAAATTAAGAATGACCTCATTTGATTACACATGATCAAATGTGCTTTGTAAAAGATGAAACTTGAGGCCTAAAATAGTTAATATTAATACATTATTATAAAATTTTAAAAATATTTAATTTTAAAATTACACTTAAAAATATGTTTTAATTAAAAATTTAAAATATCTTAACTAACACAAGTACTATAAATATTCTTTAATGACTTAAAATTTATATTGGCACTATAAATATTAATTAAAGAATAATCTTTTTGAAACTTTTTTATAATAAATTAATAATTCTTTTTCAAAAAAAAAATAAAATTGAGCAGAATCCTAAATATTAAAATTTTCTAATTTTTTTTCTCTTTTTACTATTCTATTCAAATCATATTTATATCTATTTTCATTCTCTGACTCTTCAACTTAACTCTTTGTTTTATCTGATTTCTTCACTTATCTTTTTCCTTTATTTAACTTTTTCATTTGTTTTTTCCTATTATTGTTTCAATTTGAGTCTTTGATTGTCATTAGGTCATTATCTAATTCCAAATTTGTTTTAACATTCTGTATTGTGTATTATGTATATGTCTATATTTGGAGACTGAAGCAGTAGATTGAAGAATATTGGAGTTTGTATTTGTTTTGACTCCCATTTGAGTGCATCAACATTAAGTAAAAATATTAAATTGATGAATCGATCTCCAAATCATTTTTTTTTCATTATTATTTAATTAATTTCAAAATATTTTTTGTAGATCCAAGAAAGAACATTACAAATTTAGAATTTATAAATTACATTTGAAGGCTTACCAAAGGACATGACCGAAAGATAGAAAGAGACTTAAGACTTCAAGAAGATGCTTCGATCAAGTTAATTGTTTTGGCAATCAGGTTTTATTTTTCTTACTTAGTCTTTTATATACTTATAACTTATATTCAGCGTTATATATATAATATATAGAATAATGTTAAGTATTAGTTGATTAAGCTGAAACGAATTTTTTAAAACTTAAAATAATAAACTCTTAGCTAAAATCAATAATGTCTCAACAAAAATTAAACCAACTAGTTTTATTATCTATTAAAAAAATATATTTTAAATAACATTAATTATGATAATTTAATAGATAATTTTACATAAAAAAACTTAAAAAATAAGTTTTAATTAAAAATATCATAATTTTAATTATTTTATTAATTCAAAAATGTCTCATTTCGCTTTAGGCCTCTTAAAGTCTTGAGTCGCTGCTTGTGTCTAATATAGGATTTTATTTGTATTTAAAAATATTTTTTCTTAAACTCTCAATTCACCAAAATAGATATTTAATATTAATTCCCCTTATTTTAAAATCTTTTACTTTCGAAAGTGTTATTCTGAAAAAAAAAAAAAAGAGTTACAGAGATATCCTAACTTATTCCTAAAAGACATAATTAACATTCAAACATATAATTATACCCCTAGTGAGTATATATTCACTTTTTCCAATCAAATTTCACTTACACCAATAAAAAATAATCGTCCAAAAACTAAAAAAAATAAAAATTAAAGAGACTAAAGTAAAGACTATTTATAATAAAATAGAAAACGAAATACTTTCAGTATATACCCAAAACCGAACCATAAAATTGTAATTTAAAATAATAAAATATTTATTCTTCATTTATTTTAAACTCTTTTTCATTATTTTAAAAACTAATGTCTTTACAACCCATGTTCATTATCGGTTCATACTATTAATGAAGCAATTAATGAATACGTTTAACTTTTTTATTGTATATGTTATGTTATTATCCATTTTAACAACAAACTTTTTTATTTTAATTTTTACTTCACATAGTTTTAATTTTTTAGGTTAAATAAGTTTTTTTACTTTCAATATTGGTTTGTATTAAAATTAATTACTTTTGAAAAAAAATCAATGGTCTTATTCTATTAAAATTTACAATCGACAGTTATCTTATTTTTAAATTAATTAATATTGGAAATATAAGAACTTATTTAACTAACTCTCTCTATATATATATTTCCTAAAATTGTTAGAAGCAGTAATGTATTAGGTGAGTTGGGAAGGGTGAAAAGTCAGCGCATGGGTAAACGAGCTAACTCATCAAAACAATGCCACTGTCATGTCAGTGCTCGCCAAACATTGTATTTAATGACACTTCCTTATTTATTATTATTTTTTATCAACAAAATTGCAAATATTACTGTACTCAAAAACATATTTAATAGAGTTCTTATCTATGATAAAAAGTATATTATTTTATTTTAATATGAAACTCGTATATAAATTATTAAATAAAATTTTGACAAACTCCTATTGAAGTAGTAACAAACCATCAACACTGCTTTCGTGTCTTGATGACTGACTTCATGATATCTACAATGTTCGAGTTATCCATTTGACGACAAAAGCCTTGAATCCTTTTTTCTTTTTTTTTTCTTTTCTGTGGATTTTTGAATAACTTTTGTATTAATAAGAAAATTTTCAAATGCATTAATAACTTTTTTTTATTATTAGCATTGGGAATTTATTCCTTTCATAACATGTGTTGGTTTAAATGCTATACATTAACTAATCCATTTTAACTCATAATGCAATAAAGTTTAATGTGTTCTTTATGGATATTAAAAATTAAGAAATAAGAACAAGCATTACACGTGATGAAATATAACCACGTTCAATGTTTTCGACCTAAATTAAAGTTTCTGGAATGTAATCATTTTTGATAATTTAATGAATGGGCTTCATCAAACTGCTTTTATGAATGTTGTTGACAAACATAGGAAATTCTCATTTCTGTCGTGTGTTGATGCAAAGTTTTATAGTATTTAAATGTGAGTGCGAGTTAATATTAAGTAAGAATTAGAAAGTTAGGTAATATATAAGAAAGAAGATTATAAATTTAATATTTTAAGGTTTTTGGTTGAAAATAACGTTATTTTTTTTTATATATGGTTTGACTAATTTTTTATTTTTATTTGTCTCTCCAAGGTCTCAGATTATCCCAGCAAATGGCATCAGAATTGATGGTTTGTAGCCAAAAAGTCTATTGCTTCTGCTCGAGGGAAAGTATATCAATATAGAGGAGAAACTCACACTTAAGGCTCAGATTATTAGTTATTTAAGTGTGAGTCTAAATCTAAAATTAGATAAGAATGAGAAAATTGAACAACATATAACAAAAAATTTATAAACTTAATATCTTAAGATTTTTAGTTGAAAGTTACCTCATTCCCTGAACTCATTTTTCATTTTTGTTAGTCTTTCTAAGATATTATCCTAACAATTGGAAAAAATAAAGTTCAAAAGAGAGTTAATTAATTCTGGTGGATGATGGAGAACCAAAACGGGGCCAGTGAGCGAAGGGATATGGGGTGAAAAGTGTGTCTTTGCATGGCTTACGGGAGGGTAATGAAAATAAACGAGGGTCAAGTTATAGAAAATATGTGGTGAATAACAAATCCCTGATTTTAATGGGCCGCCTTCTACAAAACCACACTTTCTTTAAGAAAGAACCAAAAGATGGAAATTACGTTTTGCACTCTTAAATTACGTGATCTAAAATGCATTTCAGGTTTTCTAATCTGTATTTATTTAGAATATATTTTAAAATTATGCAATTCAAAAATATATTATAAATAATATAATCGATAATTATTTTTTGAACGATGTTATCTAAAAAATTATTATAAATTTTATAATTCAAAATATATTTTAAATTAAATCAAATTTTATTGTAAATTTAAAATACATATTTAAATATGAGATCCTACAATTTAATATAATTTATTAGATTATACCATTCCACATATTTCTTAACCTATAGATATTTGAACTTTTTCAAAGATGTAGGAAGAAAATATGGAAGTGCTAAAAAATTACCTCAAAAATATATTAAGAAATATTTCTTAATAGATTCTAAATATTAATTTTATACATTTTTATATAAAACACATTTAAAAAATATATTCGCCTTTTAATTTTTTCGTAATCACATATTTACCATTTTTTTAAAGATAGGAAATTATTAATTTTCAAAACATAAATAAATAGGTTAAACTTGATCGAGATTACACCTTTTTTTTCCTTAGCAAAAAAACGTAAACTATTTATAAAAGAGCACTCACAATGTTTTAACCTATATATATATATATATGGCTTTTCTTTCTTTATCCTATGATGTCAACATGCATTCTCATAATTTTAAAATATTATAGATCGAATAATCTCAAATATATTATTAATCTAAAAATATATAATTTAAAATGTAATTTTAAATATAAAACGATATTTTGAATTATATTTTAAAATATATTTATGTACTGAAAATATAATTTAAATTTTGTAATTCAAAATAAAATTTAGAATTCAAAAATATAATTCAGATTACATAATTTAAAATATAATTTTAATAAAGTGAAATGACCATTTCACCATTCCTACGAAAGTGCAGGTTGAAATCATGGGTTGGGAGAAGAAATGTTACAAAGGCCCTCTTTAACCCATAGCACCCACCCTCTCTTCCCAGCCCAATCACCGCCAAGGGCCACCAGTCTCTAACATCTCAAAAAAGAAAAAAAAACAATTGAATACATGATTCTAGATGAAAACAACAAGTAAATATTAACATATATTGTATCAACATTATTACTCTTAACATAAATTATTTGACATGCGATATAAAAATACTAACATTAATTATGATAAAAATAATTTAATATAAGTAATATAGTAATTATTTGACACGTGATAATACAAATACTAATATTAATTATGATAAAAAATAATTTAATATAACTAATATAGTTATATAAGCTATTTATACTAACTTAAATTAATATAAGCTATTATTATTATTATTATTATTATTAAGTATATTATTATTATTATTAGTATTATTATTAATATCAGTAATATCAATAATAATAATAATATTAAGAAAAAATATTACAAAATAATATTAACAATACTAGTATTATAATATTATTATTATTAATAAAATTAATAATAGTAATAATATTATTAATA
>Ga0209489_103361_pt1 | contig 31292 bp, 10 predicted proteins | sample SiratrowhiteBW_FD_187527 | JGI IMG/M metagenome (GOLD analysis project Ga0209489, IMG submission 187527) | Root nodule microbial communities of legume samples collected from California, USA - Siratro white BW (SPAdes) (version 2) | ecosystem: Host-associated > Plants > Roots > Nodule | place...
TTTTTTTTTTTTTTTTTTTTATGTCAATAACAATAACTAAGGGTCTCACTCTTGACTTTGAAATATAAATTTTTGTTGAGATTTAAATACATGAGAAAAGACCGACCCACTCCTAAGTGACAAAATGTCTCTAATTTTAAATTAATTTATGTTTCCATCTTTGATGGCAGAGATCGTATGGTACTCATTCTCGATTATCCTATATGGTCGAGACTCAACCTTATATGTAATTGGAGACTTTGTTGGAAATTTAGAGTAACTTTCGAAGTGAGAGATTAATGTTTAATTAACTAAGAATCTTAAACTCATTAATCATGCTAAACTCATCTTAATCTTCGTTAACGTAACCTGATTTTACCGATTTAGGCTCATCCAAGTAAAGACCTATCCTAAGTCTATACTACGTTAAAGTTGGGACGCGAAATATTACATTCAATAGCTTTTATTTCTTTTAATTATTCTTAACTGATTGAAAGTGTTGGAGTACTTTTTACCTATACACAATTCTTCTATCGGACTTAAGACGTTGCTTGTCCTAAACAAACAAGATTTTAGTAACTACTCGGCAGTATAAGGAGAGGACACTTATTCAACTATTGTAAACTCTGAATTAATTTTTTTATGGCCTTCTAAATTTTCTTTTAATAAAAGTGATGTTAGAGATAGAATTATCATATGAAAATTTATTTAAAATGGAAAAAAAACAAGACTATATATATGAATTATTATATCAAACTTATGAAAAGAAAAAAACAAAACAAGTTATGAAACCAACTCATAAAGGAAGTATAACATAATAAAAGAATACAATTACGAAAATCAATAAAGGAGGTTTATCCCTTAAATTTAAAAACAAAGGAATAAAAGGAAAAAAGTCAATACTACAGGGCCACCAAAGAAGGCGAAAGAAACACTCAAATACTTAACAATAAAATATTTCATCATAATTTCTTCTTTATATTACTCATTTTAATATGTTTTTTAGTAATCTTGGAAATATCTTTAATCCGTCTCTCAAGTTTTCTAAAAGTTTTCTAAAAGTCTGAAGATACTCATCTAACTCATTCCAACTACTAAGGGATTCCTGCTCCATAAAATTTGTCCAGTACTTAAAAATTTGTCTGTATAAGTGTGTGAATAGCGGTACAAGTAAGGAGGTTGTTTGCTTCCGCTCGAGGAAGAGTGTATCAATGTGGAGGAGGGATTCTCACTTGAGAGAGAGATTGTTAGGTATTCAAGTGTGAGTCTAAGTCTCATATTGGGTAGGAATGAGAAAGTTGAGCAACATATAAGAAAAAAGACTCACAAACCTAATGTCTTAAGGTTTTGGGTTGAAGGTGGTATCATTCCCTTATATGGATTTTGGCTCAGTTCTCATTCTTGTGAGACAAAATAATAGGAAAGAGTCAAACATGTAGGATCGACAAAATTACCTTTAAAATAAATTTGTTTATTCTATTTAGCAATTGAAGAGAAGAACAAGACTTAGTTCAAAACTTACATATTTACTGTCGCATCAACATCAACATTCCTCTTGGAAAGAGATTGCGAACCAACTTTATGTTGTGAACACATAACACCCTCATAATTCAGTGACACTTTTAGCACATCCAGAGTCATAACAATAACATCAACATCTCTCTTATAAGAAAACATAGAAAGAACTTGTTATAAAGACACCACACTCTCACAATTATTCTTTGAGATTTTTCGCACAAATCACTATTTAGTTTTTTTTTTTTTTCATTATATACCTCCTGTTTACTCTTACACAAGCTAATTAACTATCATTTTATAATAAATAAGAAGTTGTTCATATTTTATATATACTATAAAATCAAAACTCTAATATTTTAAATTTAACATTTTTCCTTTTAATATTTAAACTTTGAAAGAAATATTTACATAATTATATTTTAATATATATATATATATATATATATATATATATAATATTAGCAAGACAGGTCATGATTATCATATAATCTACTCATAATAAGTTAGTTGACTCCATTCCATATTTTACAAAGCAATGGTGAAACTGATCAAAACTCACACATAACAACTTGAAAACAAATATGATTGTAAGATATTCAAATCATAAAAGATAAAAGTATAAAATCAAATATAAATTGTCATATAGATTACAATTGTTACTTATTCGGAACTAAAAAACTAAAATAAATATTTTCAAAATACATATACTAAAAGAATTAATTTTAAATTTAAAGAATAAAAATAAATTTGAACTATTGAGAACATATTTAAAATGAAATAATAATAGAAAACAGACTTAATTGTCTTATATTAAATGTGTATGACTTTTAAGCTTAATAAATAGTAACATATTTTATGAGAAATTACTCTTTCTGTTAAGATTTAGGCAGTATTTGACTTAACTCTTTGTTTTTACTTCCATGAATGGAGAAGTGGGGACAAATATACTTTTTTTAAAAACTCTTAAAAATTAAGTAACTTGTTTTATTAATAAAAAGAAAAGAAAAATGCCTTTTTTTAAGTCAAAGCGAATAAGTTTTAGAAGAAAAAAATGTTTCTCAGAAGACGCTCTTTCCTTCAATATACTCCCACCCTTCTGGGGTTTGTTTTCCTTTCTTTTCCCTTCCTCTCTCGCCATTATCTCTCCTCATTGAATTGGAGTATTTTATCACATGGCCAAGCTGTCTTTGGAAGTGTAAAATAATTTGTTGGAATTTGTGATGAACAACAAATTATGGTTAAATATTAGGGTTTGTCACAAAAATATTCTTTATAATTGACTCACTATCCATGAGTTACCAAAAAGGAACTCCTCCATAAATTATTGTAAACGAACCCTTTTGTAGTTGTAGTTCGTCACATCTCCAATCATCCAAATAATTTTAAATTATTTTTTCCAACAAATTATATCATGTAATGTGTATCTAGCTTGGAATTGGAAACTCCCCTTTCATATCTCCAAAAGGCCATGTTTTACTTTGGTAAAACCATTTGACGTTGAATGTGAGCTTTGGGTAGGATTTCTTCCACAACCACTTATTTTATGATTTATTCAATAAGTAACTCCACCGTCTCATCTTTTTTCATCCTTCTACGGTAAATTAAAAAGGAAATAAAACAATAAGACATAATATATAATTTTTATTTATATGGTTGTTTACATATTTAAAGGATACTTATTTAATTTTCATTAAAAAAAACTTTTAATACAAGAGAAAAACACGAGAAGATTTGATAACAATAAAAGATGAATCAAACTTTCTCATTTTTACTTAATGTGAAACTTATGAATTCCTAACGTAATAAATACCATAAAAGTATATATGAAAAGTCTACTCCAAAACAATTAAGGAAACTATTCAAATCAAAATTACTCATATACAATAACAATAGACAAAAGAGAATCACAAAATTGAAGAGAAATCATAAAAGATGTAAAAAGCTACATATTACATCAGTTCCAACTTAGAACCAATGTAATATGTACCTTTTTTGCTTTTCTAAATGTTTTTATTGGTTATGTCTATAACCGATGTAATATTGGTATATTTTACATCGGTGTTCAAATCTCAATAATATGTTGATTCTACTATGGATGATTCAATGAAGGATGACCGATTAAATAACATGATTTATAATGTTCGAACTGAGTTTTTCCACAAACATATTTATAGGAAAGTATGTCTAGTAATACAAAAATTCTTTATATCCTGGATCAACTAAGTTTACACAGTCATCAATAATATTAAGATTGATGATTTAAAAGTAATTAATAAATAGATTGGTAAAAAAAATCAAAAAATTATTTGTTTTATTAATTAAGGAATGTAACAATGGCGACATTGATTTCTTTTCTAAAATCTAGTTGACAAATACCCATATTATTAGTATGTAACTCTACCTTTGTTAATTACTAATTAATATCCAGCTTAGTAAAAGCTTGACAAATTTGATAAAGGCTCGTTATTCTAGTTTTGCATGTCTAACATATTACCTTATTATTTCTTTGAGTTTGAAGCATATTCAATGCAAAAAAAGTACTGTACTTTTGCAACAAGGATCACACTTTTAGCCGTGAATATTGACAATGCTTCCAAAGAAAAATGTCACTTTTACACATCTCACTCATGCAGAAAGTCTTAATTAACTTCCCAACAATTACTTTGATATCTAACAATATTAGGGTTGACTGAACAAAAACGTGAGTTGTTTCGTAAAGGACCATGAATGAATTTGCCACGTTCAAATGCACTTTACATTTGAAAAGGCTACATTGAACTTGTAATTATTAATTACTTTGTGAAGGAAACTTTACAATCATAAATGTTGAATTTTAAAAAGCTTATGGTATTAAGTAAAGGATCTTAAAATTGAATGGATCATTTACATGAACGGTTTAATAATCAATTAATTACCCTTTAGTCAAATGTTTGAGTTGAGAAAGGAACTCCTCAATATGCTTTTTAAGTTTAATGTAAAGTTATTTTTTGTAGTCGTGTAGCTAATATTCTATTTGAGATTTTTAAAAAATTATAAATTTGAATTATTTGTATTTGTTTTTATTTTTGTATTTGAATAAAGCAATTGAATAAGTACTCTCAAATTCAAGTGTTTGACTTGAGGTTGAGAATTGTTCATGGTAAAACTGCCAAAATAGTCGAGACTTTGACTTTATTCTTAGTTGTTTAAAATTTATCAGGTTTATTATTATTTTTTTAAAATGTTTATAAATTTATACAAAAGAATCATTCTATTATTTTAATTTATTGGACCAAACTAAGCAACAAATATGTATTTGATATATATTAGTTTATTTCGTGGTTGACTTGCTAACGCGTTATAGTTAGAGCATATTAAAAGTCTTAACTCGTTTTTGTTAATTTTTTATTTTTTAAGTATATATTTTTAAAATCATGTAAATACTTTTTAAGTATTTAACTAGTTAATTAATTTCTTTAAAAATTGAAAGGATTACTATTTTTATATGTTATATTACTCAATTTTTAATTAAAAATTAAAATTTAATTTATAGAAGTTAATAATTTAAAGTATAATCTTATTATAAAATTTATATCTTTCAAACAACAAAATAAATAAAATTGTAATCCAATAAATTTGTCTTTCTAGTTTTAGTATATACATCACCTACAACGAGTTAAATATCAACTTATCCTATTGAATTAGTAAGGGTTGGATTGCCACCCAAGAAATTTTGGCATTTATATATAATAATAATTATAGAGCTAATTGCTGTTTGGTGATAATTTATCACTTGCTTATTAATTTGATTTAAATGTGACTTGTTTTCTATCCGAGAGTTTTATAAGTCTCTTATCAATTAAATAATACTTTCAAAGAAACTTATATTTACGAAACATACATTAAAATATTATTTTTATTGATAAGAAATTTATATAAATAATTTAAGACATTATATGATGAGATGTAGAGAGATATTTTAGTTAGACGAATTTTAATTTTAAAAATACGAGAAATACAGATGTTCATCATACAATTATGTATAAATGAACAAGATTAAAAGCTAGTTAGTGATAGCGTGGCTTAATTATTTTAAAACATTGTATATATATATATATTTTTTTTAATTTTTAACATTTACAAAATGATCTATGATAATATTTTTTTAAAAGAAAACAGAATTATATAATCAACCCACATACCTACATTAAACTATATATAAATGATTGTTTTGAATTTATACTTATAAAACACATACTTAACAATCATGATTTTCTACCTCTCCAAATCAAAACAAAATGAAAAATCATCATAATTCCACATCAATCCCTTAAGCACATTATTCAACAAGTTAATTAGTGGCTACAATGGGGTTTTGTCATATTCAAACATTAAATTCTCATTAGATTACCGTCCAACTAGTATCTTCCTCATAAGAAAATTTGGAAACTATTTTTGTTTACAGTTTTCCAAATACATAATTTAATCGAATCCAATAATGTCGACAATATATCCACCTTTAAATTGGGTTGTATGAACATGAGTTTGATCCCTAGATTATGCTGCTAAATTAGTGTGCAATTTATGATTAGTCTAATAAGAGGGCGAAATTCACATGATTGATGACAAAATTTATGAAGCTTGGTACTTGTTCCATGTATATCCACCTTCACACGTAATTACGAAAATGTCAAGTATATTATTGTTAATTTAGTTATTGAAAATTATTCTTAAATCATAAAAGTTCCTTATTCTCTTCGACATCTCTAAAGTGATATTGCGTCTTGTTCACAAAATTTTAATTATATTGTTTAATCCTTGTACTATTGATATTACATGAACCAAACGTTTTCCTTTCTTCATGCATTGCCAATTGGGTTGGTAACCCAACCTTCAATAATTGTCCTCCCATTTGTCTAAATACACGTTCACATCGCAACCTTACTTTGATGTCTCCTTTTTCGTGCATCAACATTATTTTGATCATGAAACACATGTAGGGAATATTAATGAATTCAAGAAAATCTGCATTTCGAAAGTCCTAAAAGTGAAATTGTTTTGTGTTGGTCTACTAGAAAATATTTTTGGTTGGCTATAATTCTCAACGGTATGGTGAGGTTACCATAAGTAGCATCCGTTCTATCACCACATATAGATCTTCATCTTGGGTTCAACATTATGAATTTAATCTTCTAGCCCTCTTTATTTTTCATCATCTTCTTCAACACCTCACCAACCATGTCTTCCTTCTTTTCATATTGCGTGCACTCTAGGCACACTTCATATTCTTAAACTCAAATCTGAATTAGAATCTTTTATTAGATAAAATAAATAAAATAAGTAATATGTAAAAAAAAATTATAATTCTATGATTTAAAGATGGTATCATAGTTTGTTTGTGTCTCACTAGTGCAAATTTGTTTACCCTCCATAGAAAAATTCAACATACCCACCTCTCATTTTAAGGTTAATTATGTATTTTACTCTAGAATTTTGCATTAGTTACATTTTACTTGCAAAGTTTCACTCTCCATTATTATTGTTCAATAAATTAACTTTGTCCCTTGAAAATTGCCTAATATTAGGTAAGAGCCAGATTTATGGATTAGTATGTAACCAAATTCACATTTGCCCGACTTTTTTTTTTTCATTTTAAAAATTGGAATAATCAATTCTAGAGGAATCTCTAATAATTTTCGAAACATGTTAAAATTTTAAATATTTACAAAAAATAATTTCTGGAATATAGTTATTATATTTCAAAGTCTTTATAACTTTTAGAAAGAGATTTTTTTTTAAATAATAAAAACATAAAAAGGAGTGTATTAAAAAAATGGGAGAGGATTAAATAGTAATCGCTGTACTAATCACATATTAAAATAATTAAAATCTAGTTAGGATTGTTTGTGTGCTACACAGACCCACCTAGTTGTACTTAATCGAAAATCGTAAAGGACATACCTGCATGGATTTTCTTTCTCCCAAGAAACTTCTTTCTTCTTCATTTTTTTTTTTTAAAAAAAAGGGTAAATGCTAAGGAGAAAGGGTGAGTATAATATTCAACCCTTTAATCAAAGATTCCCCACAATACATGTGCAACAAATTAAAGGTTCAGTGATACATCCTACTAGGGAAGGTAAGCTTTCAGTAGCATCAACTTATAATTATTTATTTTCATTGAATGAGATTAATAAAGATAGTTTATGTGATTATTTAATGAGAAGTTTTTAAAAAATAAACACAAACCTGACTCACGCTACGTGTCCATAGATATATAAAAAGCTAGAATATAATCTTATTTTCATTATTATTGAAAAAAAAAATATAGGTGAGATAGGGTTTGTACCATTGGGCCCATTTTCAGTGTAACCCTGGCCCATAACAATAATCAGGCTTTTCTTAAACGACTGCTGCTTCTTCCTGCACCTTCAAGCATTTCTTTGGTCACTTCCAAATTTTTCGAATCTGTCCAAAATGCTCTTAAAATAATATATTGTGAAGATTAAAATATTTCTAAATCTAAATCCTTCCACTCATCTCTACTCATGTCACTCTCCTGTAGCACCACCTCCAAGCAACTTTAGCATTTCCTTATACGAAAAATCAAGTACGAAACACAGTGTTTCATACATGTTCTCTGGATAAGACAGTTTCGGAATACTCCATCCGTGAGTCATTTTATATGAAAAATCAATTACAAAATGAAGTATTTCCAAACTATGCTTAGGATTCGAAACTATCTACTTTTTATCTAGCAATCTTCATAAAGATAAAATCGTAATTTCATAAAAATTACACTATTTTCAAATTTTGGAGGTGCGTGAACAAGGATTGGAGGTGAAGTAAGAAGCAGTCTTCTTAAACCTGTTCCCGCTGGTTTTCATTCCAACTGTTACAAGTTACAATTCAAAAAGTCCAAGTAGTGATAATAGCAACCCACAAAACACAAGATTGTTGAACTCTTAATATCATTTTTCATGGATTCTCTTCTCACCCCACTTTCAGGTTAGAATTCAATTTTTTTCATTCTCTTATTTCTTTTGCACCATTGATTGTTTGATACAACTAGTTTTCTTATTCGGACCAGGCAAAGGCAACGATTCAAAACCAAATATCAAACAAAAGACCAACCAAGTAAACAAAATAGGCAAGGGTGAAGCCCAAAGGTGAAGTCTCCATTTTCATTCACCCATTCAATTCCACTTGCCATAACCTTATTTTCGTTTTTCAATTGTTGCCTTTGGTTTCAGACAAAACAGGGTTTTTGGTACTGCTAGGAACACAAACATCATACAAGGAAAACCTGCATGGGACAAGTCATCAATTACCAAAACAAAAACCGCTGTTCCACAGAAACAACCCCAACTTCCAATTACAACTACACATGACAAAAAATCCACAGAAAATGTCAATCATGGAGTGAACAAAAAAAGTGACACATTCCCACAACAAGTTGCTGCAAAAACATCAAAGAACAAGTCCCAGGAGAAGGGTTGTGCTTCAGAACCCAAAACTCCAGCAGCAACATTGTCCCTTGTTGGAACCAAGTCCTCCGCACCATTCCACACTGCATTGCATTGTAGCAAATGCCGCTTTGACAAGCTTGAGACCTCATCTTATTGGGTTGGTCAAATCAAAATGGCTGAGTCTGTTGGCAAGCATTTTCTTGCCTCTGAATTCTTCAGGCTTGCTTTGGAATCTCAGGCTGAGGTGTGCTTTACCATTCACAATAAATGTCTCTGAATGAATGCAACAAAACTAGAAAAACATATATATGCAGACCCAATTGAACAAAAAAAATTGTACACTGTCATCTGATAGGATAAAAGTATAGTATTGTATGTGTGATAAATTAATTGATTCATACTATAAGTTATAATATATCATGCAATTCATATAAACAATGATTTCTGATTTGTTAACAGTGTAAATTTTGTAGAAGTGCACATTATTTTCTCCATGATATAGCAAATTGCAGTACACAAAGTTTGTGCTGAAAATTGAAGTGGTATTACTTATGTTATGGTTAAAAAAAGTTAATACTGTGAAACTGATATTGGGTGTGGTGGTAGCCAATTAGGAACCTGAGGATGGAGCTTAAAAGGTATCTGTTGAGGCATGAATACCTTTGGGAGCAGAAGGAATGGAGAGAAGTTGCTGCTAGGTATGGAATGGACTCAGCCACTCATGAATCCAAAAATGTAAGTGATAGCAGTTGACGTAACAGGAAAGATGAACAGCTTCACTGTTGAAAGTGGCTTCATCCTTCACTTCCTTCACTTTGAAGATTGTCACAAGTGGATCATTTTATAGCTACAATATAAGTAGTTTATAATTGGTAGTTCAATTCTTTTTCATCTAGTTCCATCAGCTAAAACTACAATTAATATTATGTGTAATCTATAATCTATTTATTGACCAATGTTGTGTTATCTTATTGAAACTTTTGTGATAACAAAATTCCATATAATTTGTAATCTATTTAAAGTTTGCTTGGAATGCATCAATATTATCATAATAAAAATGTTTTTTTGATATAATTGTTAGTATATTCAAAATATTAATTGGAAAAATATTATTCACATGATATTCTAAATGTATCAGTTTTGTTACAAATTAGTCATTGTTGAAGATGTCTCATTTGGGAGATTAAATTTGTTATAAAAATAATTGAGTTTGTTAACTAAATTGAGAAAATATTTTTTTATGAAAAATCAATTAACTTCAACGAAATATTAAGTTATAAATCTCTTGTAAAAAATAATTTTCAAATCTCTTTTGCGTATGGAAGAAAATGGAGTGACTATTTTTTATTTTTTTTACAAATAATCAGAGAACATTAATTTCCTTCTTAATAGCATTTACCAAAGTAAAAAGAAAGTCAAAACCCACAATTTATATTTTTCCGGTTATAATAAAATCAATAAGCATAACTTTACAACTTTTATAAGGCATTATAACTAAACAATTAAGATGTATTATATCTGATTATCTCATCCGATAGTGTCTATGCAACTCACTCTTTTCTTATTATTTATAATATTATTTACTTTTATATGAAGTATGATTATAATAGTATATATATATATATATATATATATATATATATATATATATATATATATATATATATTAGATTATTTATAAAGCATGTGATATTTTTTCTTTAATATTTTTTTCTTTTTTAAGTTTCTTCCCTCTTCAAATTTTATTTACATAATTAGATTAGTTATGATTTTTTTTCCTTTTTAATAAGTTTTGATGATAGCATACCCTTTAACTAAGGAATGTTGAGCATGTAACCTGAGTGTGATGAGGTTCTTTTGATATACTCTTTTATTTGATTTGTTGGTTTAGTGGAAGTTCCTACTCTATATGTTATTTTTTTCTAGACCTCATTTATTGTCGTATTATTGAAATGATTAACAATAATCATTCACTTTTGTGACGACAAGTATTTTGTATTGTCATATTTTGTTTATTTTGATTTGTGCAATTAATGTTATGGCATAATTTTGAGACGTTTTGGACCCATTCTCAAATTGTTATTGTGGTAAGATTGTTTTGATCTTATATATAGCATCTGGGGCGGATGATTGAGACATGTGTATAAATATTTCACATTCATAAAGGTCATTGTGATGTAGGTGTTTTGTTTCTGTATGATGGTATTACTCCTTTGAGTATGATTTTCTGTTGGACCTTGTGATTGAATATACTTTGGCATTTTTGTTGTGGCCACATATTGTGAATTGATCTGGATAATTGATTGTTATTGTGATTTAATTTATGTTGTCCAAGTGGGAGAATGTTGGATTAATTAATCCTTGTGGACATATATAAATTAAAATAATTGATCCAGATTTATTAAAGTATTATTATGGATTATGGGATGTGAATATTATGTGATATGGGCAGACTGATAATAAGTGGGCTTAGTCCTATGTTAATTATATTAATAAAGAAGAGTCCATACGGTTAACCAGATATTAGTTTTTCTCTATCTTAATAAAGAGAAAAATAAAGCAGTATTTTGTACCTTCTATGCTCTTTTCTTCTCTGTTGTGTTCACATCATCTTCAGGTAAGTATTTGATTTAATATTGAATGTATGATTGTACTTGACATGCATGGATTGAATATAATAAATATTAAAGGATTCTCACCACACATTCAGAGAAGAACACACCTACACTTATAAAGAATAACAACATACCATATAAATATTAAATACAATATACATATCATCATCAATAATTATTTCACATTTACATATCACATAAAATCTTAGATATAACTGATCTTGTCTCTTTCTTACTCAAATACTAATTTAATATTGAGTCCTCATATCTGAACACTTAATTAATGCACTCATTGTATCACATAACAAGTTCCAAAATCATTAATCTAACTCACTACTTCACAACATAATTCACATTTCACTTATTCCAAAATCACATGCACCGCTATCAATATATAGTTGAATAATCACTTTCTTACTTTTACATCATCTATCATAAAAAAACAAGAAAATTACCTTAACATCTCTCACTCAAAGTGAAGTCATTATTATACACTTTAATATTTGAATGCCCGTATTATAATTAACTAATATAATAAGTGATGTATCTAACTATAACCTATCAATTATTGTTTACTATTGTAGTAATATATCTTGATTACTATAATTATATATTAAATAGGACTTTACATCTAATTCATTAACAAAATATAATTACGATTTATTTTTAGATGTATTAAGAACTTATTAGTATAATTAATCTTAAAATACATATGTATATAATTTGTTAGTATAAATCATTTTAGAAAATAAGTAAAAATATGTTTGGACAAGTTTTCTCACAAAAGTCAATAACTTTTTTTATAAATTAAAATTAACCTATCCATAAAATTTATTTGTAAAAATTATCTCATATAGTTCCTTTAGTTTCTTATTTTTAACTCATGAATGGGTTAATTTTAATTTATAGATAAATTTATTCATTCTTTGTTAAATTTTTGACAAAGAGATTAGTCCATGAGGACATGTAAGGATTTAGGTTGATTTATTTTTAAGAATGAATATGTTAAGAAAGAATAAGGTTGATTAATAGTGAAGATGTAAGTATAGTTGGTAGAAAAGATTTAGAAAAGAGTGGTGAAGCATATGTGAGTGCAACTTTGATGGTTGAGATTAGATTCCAATTGATTAGAGAGCATGTTTGGGCCATTAAGGAGATCTTGATGTCTAGGTTGTGTTTGTTTACTTTCGACAAAGTACTTTAGGGAACCCTCCACCCATCACTTGTGGGGTTAGGTTGCCAAACAACTCTCAATAACCTTCCTTCCTCTTCCAAACCATAACTTGCCAAAGAAATGACATTTTACCAACTCTAACTCTTTTTTATTTTCTATTTTCATTATTCAGATATTAATTTCATTTTATTGTATACTAATGAATCGAATTCTAAAATGTAGCCTTAAGTTATTAATTGGGATATAGTTAAATTGCTCTGCTAAATCAGTTTATTATTTCCCATATGGTTTCATTATAAGACTGTATTATTAATCATTTTTTATATTTATTTCTTACTTCAAATTTTCTATACTCAAAATATTTAATAATATTTTTCAAAATATCATATCACATGATTTTCATATATAAAAATGTAAAATTATATAACACTTAATTAAATATAAAATTTGTATCATATATATCGATTCATATAATGTTCACTTAGTTAAAATAATCTCTATACTAAAATCAAAACAATTATATTAATAAATTTAAGATTATAATTATTAATTAAATATAAACTTTATGAATCAAATATCTATAAAAATTATATTTATTTATCAATTTATCTAAGATTATTCTGGATTTTTTTCTAATATTTTGAATCATGTTTTTTTAAAAAAACGAAAACTCGAATCAACATTTCAAAATAATATTCCCACAAAATATTCAACCTTTATCAACTAAATATTTTTCTACATTACATATCAATCTTAGAGCACATAATATCTAATGTTATATTTCTCTTAAAAAAATTCAATTATTTTTATATAATTTTAACAAGAGTATAAAATATTATAATTAAAATAAAAAAAAATAGAAAAAAAAATCTTACCTTTATTTTCAATATTTGAACTAAAATTTTCAGTAACATTTTATTGATCAAAGCATACTCCTTTCTATTTATTTTATTACCTTCTAGAAATTGTTTTTATCCAACCTCTCCTTTTTAACTTCTAAGTCAATTTTTTATCACTGTTTACTACACGTGAAGATCAACTAACAACTAACAACTAGCACTTTTATTAAATAAAAACTAGCACTTTTATTAATCAGTAATTTTAAATTCAAATCTTAAGTACGCAATTTTATTAAACACTTCCAAACAAAGCTTCATCATTTATAGTGATATTGTGTACTTAAAATATATATTACCAAAAATATATGCATCCTTGTATGTATAAATGAAACAGGAGAGCATTAATGATTTTAGAGCGTATGTAAATTAAATCTCTCTTAAAATTAAGAATTATAACGACTTGTTGGTGAAGATTATGAAGTTTGCTCAAAATTAATAGTTGAATAACAAATTTTCATACCTTCATAAATTAATTACTTCAATATTATATATAAGTTTTTCTTTTCATTTTTAACAGGCACACTAATTAAAAAAAAAAAAAAACACTTTCTTTTGTGGAGTTTATCTTGTTGGGAAACCTAAACTAAAGTCCTAAACAATTAGGTGAAAAAAACAAGCCATGCATTCAAGGTTCTACAAAATTGATAGTTGAAAAAGATTATGACCCAATAACCAACGATGATTAATATTTAAATTTCGACATTGTTGTAACATGAGATTGAGATGTTAGAAATTGTGATATGTCTTCTTAATAACACTTAGAATTGATTTTCCAACAACCAAGTGACATTTTATTTTATTTGTTTCTAGATATTATTATTATTATTATTATTATTATTATTATTATATCTCACAAAAATGTGTCACCTTCACTTTTTGTGTCGAATTAAGGAAATTCATTGTAGAAGCTTGTTTAAGAGGAGGGTGGTAGCAATACATGAACAAGTAGGTGAAATTTTTCTCACGCTAAAAAATTATTCAACATAGTTCCACTATAATCATTATAAAAAATTATTTCGAGACCAATTTTTAACTATCAAATAAAATAGTTATTAATTATGGCCAAAATAATCACTAAATTAAATTTTGGTTGCTAAATAATTATAAAATATGAATTTAGTGACCAATTAAGTTAATATAATTGGTATCTACTATTAGCTACCAAAGTTTTAGTAACTTATACCATTATATTATAAATTAGTAGCTAATTAAGTTAGAGACTAATTTAGAATCTAATGGCCTAGGTCACTAAAATCTTGGAAACTAATGTTAAATACTAATTATCTTGATTTAACTGGTCACTAAATGCAATAATTACTTTTATTTTGTAGTTATTTAGCAACTAAAATCTAATTTGGTGGCTATTTTAGTTACAATTAGCAACCATTTTATTTGGTAACTAAAAATTGATCTTTTGAATAACTTTTTTTCTTGTAGGGACTATTAATGAAGTCTTCTAAATAATTATTCTTAATTTTATATTTTATTTGTTATTAACAGAATTAATTTTACAAATCCTGTTGGTAATTCTGTTAATATTTGTTACCATTACAAAATTTGAACCTGATTCATGGAGGGTTATTATGAGTCCCCGATCAAGCAGGTGCATGGTTATAGTGGGGTTTTTACAAACACCTGCAGTGCTCTTTGCACTACTCTGAATTTGCAGTAGCATTCACATGGTGGACAGCATAGTGAGCCCCTGATATGAGTTATGAAGAGAATTGATATTTCCAAAGAATTACATGATACGGTTTTTAATTAAAGCATTTATCATAATGACTATAATTATTATAGTTATAGTAATTATTTAGTTGTATGGTATTTATTTAATTGTAGTGGTTATCATAATATATGTATACTACATGTATAAAATGCTAGGCATACAAGTGCACCAGTGTTAAATAATTAAGTCAAATTTTACAAAAGATCATAAATAAATATATCGACTATATTATATGAGTGTCTCTCTGAAATCATTAAATAATTAAACCAAAATTGTATCAAGACTTTCTGAGTTAAGGGAAGAAATTATTGAATTCAGAATTAGCATACATTATATCTTTCATATTGCTTATATTAAAATTCACTTATTATTTGAGCACAATTTGACTCGTATGATAACATTTACACAGAATATTTAGTCATCAAATTGTGCATATGAAAATTAACTAACTTTTTATTAAAAATTAACTAATGGGGTACCTAACTTATGAGAGTGTATTTACTTGCATACTCATCATTTTCTTATTACAATTTACACATATAGTTATCCTTTCTCATCAATTTAACGAAGTGGATTTGAGATAAAAGTATGTGAAAAACTTGGTTGTTTGGATTTAAAAAAAATGAGATTTGAGTAGAAAATTTATAAAAGTTTGTGAGTGATGTAATGTATGTGATTGATAAAATAATTTTTTAGTAGATAAAATTTTAATTTAAATTAATTTAAAATTAAAAAATAATTAATTTGCTAGATGTGATTAATAAATTATTATTATTTTAATTGATAGTTATAATATTATTAGTAATTTTTAAATAAACATCACTGAATCAACATTACTAAGTCTCCCACACCTTTATATACTTAAACACACCTTATTCAACAAATGTTTAATATAAATTATCTACATTAATGAGTTTCTCACCTATTAATGGACCAATTAAATTTTTTGAGATCAGCCACATATATAAGTGACATAGTCACACCTCTAATACAAAATCACATCAATAAATCCCATATGTCTATGAGAGAATATAAATTCAACACAAAGTTAAGCATTAAACTAAAATGCATTATGAACAAAATAGCATCTCAAAATCCTAACATGAAATAATTCACAATATTAATTGATAAAAGTCACCATTCTTTCAAGTTTACAATAAATCCTTTTTCACCAAAAACTAATAACTAAACACCAATTCACATCAAATAACAAAACAAATCATCAAATTTTGGATTTTCCATTTCAAATACAAGAATCTTTAATTTATCCAACAAATAACTATCACTTATAGACCAGTTCGAAACTAAAAACAAATTCAAATTCCTTTACATTAATTTCTTTACATTTTAAGTTATCTAAGACTCGAAGATGATGATGATGGAAAAAAACACTGATAAGTGCCAAATTTCAGTAGTTTCAGACTTGAAAAGACTGGAATTTGTGAGGGTTTAAGTGTTCTTAAGGAAATATTTAACCCCAAATGTAGAGTTTTTGGATTTGCATTTTAAAGTCAAAAGATTTCAAGTAATCTCATTTGTTGTGACTTTCAAGAAGAGAAATATGAAGACAAATAAAGATTGGAAGATTTGCGGAGAAAGAAAAATAGAGATCCAACAAGTCAAAGGAATACTCGCCCAAGCAAGGAAAGGTCCACCCAGGCGAATACAAGTCATAATGGAGATAAGGTGCAGAGGTTGTCGCCCATAACTCGCCCCAGGCGAGAAGATGTCGCCCGGGCGAGATCACTCCAGAGAGCACCTCAAAATCTCGCCCCAAGCCAGAAGCAGTTTGCTCGGGCAAGATCACTCCAGAGAGCACCTTGAATTTTCGCTTTAAGCGAGGAGTGCTTAGCCCGAGCGAGACACCTTTTTGACAGAAGCTGAAACAAGCACGCCTGGGCGAAAATTGGTTAGCTCAAGCGAAAAGTCACCCGAAGTAAACCAAGAAATGTGTTTATAAGGGTTTTAGGAGGCAGAGGCAAGGAGATCTGAACTGAGAGGAGCAAAGAAGCATAGAAGTGACGAAATCCAAGCGAAAGTCTTCTGTTCTCAAGCTATCTTCCGATTGTTGAGCTTTAATGGCTGTCATGGGTAGCTAAGTCTTCATATCTTGGGATTGAATGTAATTTTTTCGAAACTCATTTGTACTTGAGATTGTGATTTATAATATTCAGTTTCTATTCAGATTCGGGGTTTTCCTCTCATTCTTCATGCTTGATTTTATATTATCTATAGAATCTTGTTTTTAATTCTTGAAAGCTACTGGAAAGTGATTTTGATTTTATGACCTAGAGGAAAATACGCAATAATTTGGGATTTTAGGAATAGGGTTCCGACATATTGTATGCAAAACATCTTCTTTTAATGCTGGATAACTGATTAGATAGCCTAGGAATCTGCATCTAGGAAGTTTTCTTATGAATCTCAGATTTGATGAATCAATCTGGGTGATTTTTGTATGTGCATCGAAACTAAATAGTTACCGTTGTTATATTTCACGATTTGTTTAAGTTACGAATGAGTAAGATTAGATGAGTTCAATCCCAGGGTGTTTCTCCAATCGTTCAAAATCTTTTTACTACTTATTAACTTTATTTTTAAACTGCATGTTCGTAGTACTTGTTAGTCAACCCAAATCTCCATTTAAAACTGAATTTGCTTATTGAGTAGTGACGCTGAAATTCTAAAACCGAACGGTTCCCTGAAGAATCGACATCTTCACTTAATTCACTATATTACTTGTGACTCGGTATACATGCCGAATAAAGTCCTAACAAACACCAAAAGGTATTGTTGATACTTCACTAATCAAACCTAACCATAAATCAATAAAGATCAAGCTTATAAAATTTTTATTTTCATTATAATTCTCTATGTTTATGTTTATGTTTCTTATTATGTAGAAAAACACAAAATTAGAGAATGACATTAGTACAAAAAACACATTCTATGTTAGGATAATACGTTGATTAAAACAAAACCGATATAAACAAAAATACGGTGACATTTTGATAAATATTTGAAGAGATATTACATTGGTTAACTCAAACTCGACGTAATAAATCATATTCTACATCGATTGTCACTCATAATCGACGTAGAAAAGACTGAAAAAGGTAAAAATTCAAAATTTGAAAATTTTATAATGGCACTGAATATACTATGTCGGTTGGGAGGTGTCAACCAACGTAATATCCTTCTCTTGCCATGCGAGTGAATTTTGAAGAAAATTTGGTAAAATTTGGTCAGATATTACGTCCGTTGGAAGCTCCCAACCGACGTAGTATGTCCCTCGAAGTTAAAATTAGGGATTTCAAGAGAGATATTAACTCTTGGGTTCATTTTTCTCTTACGCTTACATTTTTCTCTTACTTTTTCTTCTCCTTCACCTTCTCCTCTCAGCCTTTGCTGCCTTCTCCTCAGTCTCGCTATCTTCTCCTCCCAACCTTCGCGTGGTGCCGCTTTCTCTTCTCATTGGTTTTATTTGAATCTTTGTTGTTCACTAATTTTGCTAGGATTCATTTGGCTCCATTTTCGGCTTCTTCCACGTTTGTTTGGTATGCACAAGTTTCGTGGTTGTCTCGGTTGAATACTTGGTTCGACATCCCTTGCATCTTCTCTTTGCAAGAGGTTAGCAATTTTGTCAAATTCATTAAAAATGGTTATAAATTTATTTTTGACCCAAATTTTTTATCAACATTTTGATTTAGTATATATTTTATGGTATAGTTCTTACATTGTATAGATTTATCATAGATTTAGCGTTTCAAAAATTTAGGACAAAAAAACTTTAAACGACCATAACTTTTGATAGAGAGCTCGGATTGAGACGCTCCAAAAATGAAAGTTGCTCGAAATGGGGTAACAAATTTGTTGGTTAATGCCGAAGGCGGTTGGGCCTTCGAAAATTCCAAAATTCTATCGTTTAAGGTTTGTCTTTTATTTTATTTTTTTGTTATTTTCACTTATTTTTTTAGATTGTAGCCTTTTATTTCACATATTTATACTTGTTAGAAAATTCTAAAATTTTTTGTGGTGTTTTCTTGTATCGATTAGAGATTTATTAACCCATTATTTTTTTAAAAAATGACTTTTATAAGTTACAACCAACGTAATACAGGACTTTTTTACATCGGTTTCAACTCTAACTGACGTAGTATCCATCTCTTATGTTGTAGTTCAATTCGAAAATTCCAAAATTTTATCGTTTAAGGTTTGTCTTTTATTTTTTTGTTATTTTCACTTATTTTTTTAGATTGTAACCTTTTATTTCACATATTTATACTTGTTAGAAAATTCTAAAATTTTTTGTGGTGTTTTCTTGTATCGATTAGAGATTTATTAACCCATTATTTTTTTTTTAAATGACTTTTATAAGTTACAACCAATGTAATACAGGACTTTTTTACATCGGTTTCAACTCTAACTGACGTAGTATCCACCTCTTATGTTGTAGTTCAATTCGAAAATTCCAAAATTCTATCGTTTAAGATTTGTCTTTTATTTTTTTGTTATTTTCACTTATTTTTTTAGATTATAGCCTTTTATTTCACATATTTATACTTGTTAGAAAATTCTAAAATTTTTTGTGGTGTTTTTTTGTATCGATTAGAGATTTATTAACCCATTATTTAAAAAAAATGACTTTTATAAGTTACAACCAATGTAATACAGGACATTTTTACATCGGTTTCAACTCTAACTGACGTAATATCCACCTCTTATGTTGTAGTTTAGTTATTTTAGTTAGATATGTGATGTCGGTTTCTATTTTCAACTGACGTAGTGACGTATATATTATATCGGTTGCATAACCGACATTATATGTTCAAAACTTTCTACGTTATCTATATTTACGTCAATTTCAGAACCGACATAAAATATCTTCCAAAACCAACGTAGAAAATTATTTTTCTACTAGTATAAGAAAGGAAAAAATCTTATGTAGAACAAAAGTTTCAAAATAATAAGTCTGCAAAATTTCTTATATAGCTTGGAGGTGAAGGTTTTCAGGGAGGAACAATATGAGATTCTAAAATATGAGAAAAGATAAAATGAAGAAAATAAAGAGTAAGCTAACTTAAATGTGTTTTTGAAAGGATTCTTTTCGTAATTATCATTTGCACCCTCCACCTTCCCAGATTCACCCTTCTATTATTGATTTGGATATACGTATCTCAAGCCAACTTACTAGAAGTCCAAAATACTGGTACTACACCTATCATTCAAATACTATTCTCATCTCTTTATTAAGGAGCACACCATATACTTTTCACTTACATATTTAAGTCAAATATTAAATGCATAATAATTATCACTTTATTTCACACCTTTATCTTAACATAAAAAAACATTAGTCCTTTCATCTACTTCTTAAAATTCAATGGTTAACTGAAGTATATATAAATTTACGACAGCATAAATAACTTAATATTTATTTCTATATATTACAACATAATTTCAATACAATATATGATAAACAATATATTCTATAAGTTTAATAAATTGTATTTTTTAATAATATATTTGATTGTTTTATTTTTATATATAATAAACATAATCGCATAACATAATATATATATATATATATACACACAACAATAAAAATAAATATAAATTTTAATTCATTAAAATAACATAACATGATAAAAAAAAGGTAGATATACAGACGCGAATCATTAATCAAAGAGATTAGATTTGCAATTGCTTTTTAATACATATTTTATTATCATTTTACGTTTTATATTTCGATAATTGTTATAATATAAATTTACACTACTAATAAAAAGCTCTTTTTTTTATGTATCGTTATATTTAGTATATAAAAGTTTTATATTTTCCAATTGAGTTCTTAGCAATTATTTTTGTTGTTTAGTGAAGTAATGTAGGTAATTCGAGGGGGGAAATCAGGAAGATGTCACAAGAATGAGATAAGAGTCAACTCATATAAGGAAATTGACACCACCTTCAACCCAAAACCTTAAGACATTGGGTTTGCGGATTTTCTTTCTTATATGTTGCTCAACTTTCTCATATTTCTATCCAATGTGGGACTTAGACTCACACTTGAATACCTAACAATAACCATTATTTTGTATCATCATTATTACGTGTTTCTACATAAAAATAATGACAGTTAAATTTTATGTTTTTCATAAACTTGAATATTTTCCAATTGAGTCAGTATTAAAAAATATATTTTTTTAATTATTCAAAATTTGTATATTTTTTAATCGAGTCTTTATCATTTGCTTTTCTCATCAAGTAAAGTAATATAACTGTTTGATTTTGTAGTTTCAAGTATAATACCATAAACTTAAACAACAATAAAAATATTATTTTAATATTATTTTAAAACCCTGATTATCTTTAAAAAAATAATATCATTCTGTTCTTGTAAAATTACATATTAAAATAAATATCAAACCAATTATATGAAAATACAAAAAAACAATTTGGTTTGATAAAAATAATTGAAGATTCAAAGCTTCATATTTTTATTGTCCAAGTTGATAGTGCTGTAGTTGAGACTACTAAATCAAACGATCGCGTCACTTCTATTGAATAGACTCAATTAAAAAATATAAATATTTTAAACACTTGATAAAATAATTTATTTTTTAACAAAAACTCCATTAAAAGTATTTAAATTTGTGAGAGACTTAAAGAAAACTTAATTATACTATTTTTAACTTTTTATGTAGAGATATGTTAAGAAAGAATAAGGTTGATTTATAGTGAAATAATTAAGATGCAAGTATACATGGTAGAAAAGACTTAGAAAAGAAAGTGGTGAGGCGTATGTGGGTGCAATCTTGATGGCTGAGATGAGATTCCAATTGATTAGGGAGCATGTTTGGGCCATTAAGGAGACCAAACTTGATGTCTAGGTTGTGCCTGTTTACCTTCGACAACTACTTTCCGACATCCTCGACCCATCACTTGTGGGTTACCTTCACATGCAACTCAATAACCTTTCTTACTGTTCCAAACCATAACTTGCCAAAGAAATGACAAGTTACCAACTCTGTTTTCCCTCATTCAGATCCCACCCCAATTAATCACCTCCTTTAATACTAATATCAAATTAATTGCTTTTAAAAAATATTAACTATTTTTAAGAAAAAGTTAAACACTTTCTCTGTTTATCATGCTTTCATTTTTTTTTTTTTTCAAACAAAACTTATACAATAGTCTTGTTAGAAATGATCAAAATAGAACAAGTATAATGATAAACAACATCACCTAGGTGGGTGTTGTTGGAATGTGTAGTAATTTGTATCCCACTCTTAAATAAATAAATTATGTACTTCTACTGGGGTTGGGTATTTTTCTTGACATACTTTTTTACTAATTATTATATTAATTAGGTGAACAAAAACAAGCAATGCATTTAAGTTCATACAGAATTAGTGGTTGAAAAAAATTATGATGTGATAACATGCGATATTTGAATTTGGATATGATTGTGCCAATTACATTTAAAATGTCTTAAATGTGTCGGTGTAGCAATTGAAATTGACTTTTAACAATCAACTCGTTGATGTATGGTAACATCTCTATTTCTATTTTGGATATAATTTTTTACTTTTTTTAATAATAATAATAATAATTCCTTTCAATACTTTACTCTATGAATGCAAATGCATGGATACTCACGTGACATTTATTATTTGTAGCTAACGATAGTATTGATATGTCTATTTCTCTTTTTTTAGTGTTCTGATTTAAGAGATTTATAAACGTGGTATTTAAAGGAAGATATTTCACTCACTTTAATAATGAAAACTTTATTGTGTACACTAGAAAAATAACGTTAAAAGATAATATTATTGAGAGCAAACAATTATTCAGGATACATAATATGTCCATTATTATATTAAGAGTGTTTTGATTTTAGTATATTTAAAAATTTTATAATGTATTTATTATATAAGAGTATAAAAAATTGTTTAGAAAATTGAGAAATAAATACCGGAAATATAAAATAAGAATGAGAACTGAGTCAAACTTATATAAATAAATAATATCACTCTTAACTAAAAATCTTACAATATTAGATTTATGAGTTTTTTTCTAATATGTTGCTTAACTTTTACACTTTTTATAAAAAGTGAGACTTAAACTCATATTTAGATACCTAACAAAAATAATATTTAATAAAAAACTTTAAGATAATATGATTATAAATCCTTTCTATATATATAGTTAACTTTTTATTTTTATTCAATTTTGAATTCAAACTCACATTTAAATTTTTAATAATCTCTTTTTTAAGTATGAATTTCTTTTCTATTGATACGTGTTGCTTTAAGCAAAAATATTTTTAAGCATAAATACTTTAATAATCATCTTTACTTGTATCATTAGTTATCTTAATAAGATATATTTATTTAAAATTTTGTTAAAAAGACCTTCGATATAAGAAAGACTTTATATTATGATCTAATATTGCTATTGGATTTTTCGAAGTTGATATACTAAATAGATTTGATGTCAATTAGTCTGAGCAAATTTATATAAAAGATTAAAACATCACTTTTCAACCTAAAATTTTAAAATCATGAATCTATTATCAATCCAAACTTTCTCTATAAATAAGTTACCTATAATTTAATCTATAAAATTATAAACTAGTGACTTAATAATTAAGTCACTCTTAATAACTCAAACAATTAATTAGTCTCTGTACCACAATTCAAGAAAGGCATTCATTATTGATATCCCAAAAACAATAAATATCAATTTTGAAAACAAATGGATTATTTATACTACTAACCTCAACCAAAAATAGAAACTCAATCTAATTAAATATAAACAAACAATCAATACGGAAAACTAATCCCCAAAACCAATCATAAATAACTAAGATTTCTTTTAAATCATAAATAGATTCACCGCTTGAGGGAAAGCGAAAATTTAAAAAAAAAAACATCTTTGTTTACACAAGTGTTTAACATAATATGTTATACTGGGCTTTTATAAGTGTCTCCCCATTGAATATTTTCAATGAATACTTTTTTTATAAAAATAAATAAATTAGAGACATATAAATGTTAAACCTTTATTTTCTGGCTGCAACTTTGAAAACATATACTTTTCTTTTAACCTTTTCAAAACAATTTTTTACTCTCATTTAATTGGTACATAAATTAACTGGATGTAATTAGACAAGTGTATGTAGTTAGACTTTTAAGCATAGTAGTGGATATTGTAGGTCTTACTATTAATTTCTCATCAACTTTTGAGAATCAGCCCTTTACTGGAAACTAAATTATATAGAATGAAGGATCAGTCTAAAATATACCATATTTATAAATGTTATCACCAGAAGCTTATTTGATTCTTATTCTCAGCTATCACCACACTTTACATTTTAGTCCTAATTTCAATTCACTTAATCTCAGATCCCAAAAATATTCTTTGACTTCTTGTCAAAACGGGATGTTTCTGTGTCTAATCGTCATTGGCCAAAAAGTTTTATGCTGCAGAATAATCTTATAAACCCAGAATTTGGTCTAATGCTTATTTGTTTCTTACCATGGAAGAAGGGAGGTGAAAAGATGGGAAAAATCATCCAATATGATGAAATATATAAAAATGTAATTCAATAAAAGATAAAAACATGTCTTCTATGCAAAACTGAAAAAATATATAAAAAAGTAGTCTAATAATTATGTCTTTGAACTTATGTAAATATTAAAATAAATCATTAATAAAAAATAAATTTATATTTTTAATTATTTTTATCTTTTATTTAATTTAAATAACTTTATTTTATTATTTAAAACCATATATATTACCATCCCCATTTAGATGTAGATGTATTTAGGTAGAATTCTAGCACCTAATAGAAGGATTTGATGAGTATTTTTAATAAGTTTTAAGGTTAGAGAGACAAGATTAGTAGGTCCAGTTGGTCTGATTAAGATAACCTTATCAGGATTCAGTGATAATGAAAGATCTGAAAACAAATCTAAAGCTGAACTAAAATCTTTGATCTATAATTATGCTTCCTGAAACGAGTATTTAATATCCCAAAAAGATAATGAATGAGTAAGAGCACCCTTTTTCCTTTTTAATTTTTGTGCTTGATGATTTTCCAGAACTCACTTTGACAAAAGCACTTGGTTGTAGATGTAGGTGATGCCCCAATCCCAGGTCAGTGATCATGGGATACCCTTTGTCCCCTATCATGGACCCACCTACCCTTTGCTTTTTGGAACTAAGCAACCCTAGGCCACCTTTTCATACCATAGACACTCACTAATGCACCATCTACTCATCCTTGCCCAACCTTGTTTTCTTTTTTTAATTTTTTTTTTTCAAAAACTCAAACAAGTTCTTCAAATTAAAGTTTTTAAAAGATTGACATTTATTAACATTTCAATACCTAATATTTATATATTGGTTTCCATCAAGTTTGTTTCTCTAAAGGCAACTATGTTTGAGATCAAGATATAAGAAATTAATCTTTAAAAACTAAACAATTCTTTTATGATGAAAAAGTGACATATAATAGGCTTCTAGAAGTTAGTAATTTGTTTAATTTGATTCCAAATAACAAGAAACACCAAAAAGGGTCTGTTGTGTGAATTGAAAATTGAAGTAGCATATGCATGTATGCATGTAAATAGTGGTCCTTTTAGACATTGAGATGAGTACATAAAAGCAGAGTGTGGGAAGGGAGACATGGACATATGATAGGGGGTACGATGAATGCGGGCGCTTAATAAGACTAAAAAAGAAACATGCAAAAGCTGTTCATGGAGAAGCAAAAGACAAAATCAATGGAGGAGACAATGTCCATTGATTAGAGAGAAAAAGAAACAAGATAATTTTTCATTATTATTAATTATTTTTTATCATTATTATTTTTGTTACCTTGTATGTGCATTGCAGTGCATGAGTGACCACATTAGTCTCTTCAAAATTGTATCTAATAAAACTTACCTACACCAATAACTTTTCTCTCTCTATTCACCTTATCTCTATTTCCCTTTATTCAGGGGGTTCCACATTCTTCGGATTCAACTCACAAAGATCCAATCCATTTTAACCAACCATTTTCGGTCAAAACGTTAGAATTCAATACACTAAATAATATTATATTTAAACTAGTTAACTTTTTTACAGAATAAAATCCTGTTTACTAGAAAACATAAAGTAAAATTTGTTTACAGAGTTATAACTTGACAACCATTATAATGTGTTTATTAAATAATTTTCACTTTCTTTTTTTTATATAGAGTTTTAGTGATTTTTTTACTGATACATACAAAAAGGAGAGAATTAAGGTAGGTTGTTTGGTGGCATAGTGCTTTAAATTATTCTACCTCCTTTAGATATCCAGGTCCACACACTCCACTGAGTTAGAGTATGTCACAAAACAGTAAAAATCTTTATTTTATGTCTGATAACATGATATATTTAATTATTTGAAAATTAAACAAAAATTGAAACTCTCATTTTAACTGGTGAAAAACACAAAAGAACCATTATTAGTAGTATTAGTTATAAGTATTGTAGATAGCAAAAAAAGGGTGGAAAGTAGTTCTTGAAAGAGGTTCACCCAACTGAACCCAACATGTCAGTGATCTTTGTGTGCAGAAACAGAAGGGACACAGAAACACAGACAAAACTTGCAATGGATGGATGGCATGGCATGGGATGATGCATGACTTTAATAAAGTGAGGGAGTATTATATTATTATGTGAGGATAGGAATAGCAGTGGTACTGAGCAAAAGAAAGATGTCACTGTCTGTAGCACAATCTTAGGTTAGGTTAGGGTTTTGGTTGTGGTTTCTTTGTTTATAAAGACCAAAAAGAGTAGAGAGAAAACCACGGGGGATTTTACTGCCCCTTCTCTCTGCTCCCACGTGCACCAACCCATGCTAACAATCCTTAATTTTCGTGAACCCAACAAGAATCATTACCATCACTTTGTAATTATGCATCTTCTACCCAAACTACTATCATCACTTTTTCTTTTTTAATATTGACCTGTTTTTTTTTTTTTTAAAAAGGATCATTTCACCTTTTTAAATTCCGCATACTGTGTTTAATTTTTATTTGATACATAATATCATCCTTCTATGACTTAAATTCTCTTAACTCTCTCCAAAGTTGGAGAAAAATTTGACTATTATTATATTGGTAAATTATCTTTTTAAAGAGCATGTATGATAAAGAATTTTTATTTATAAGAATTTTTATAAATTAATAAAAGTTGAGTTTTTGGTAACTAGTTATATTTTTATTAGAAATTGAGTTTTTATTAATATTGTATAAGTATATAAGTATGAATTTAAGTTTTTTATTAAATAGGAATGAGAAAATTGAATAATATTTAAAAAAAAACTCAAAAATCTAATACTTATTTTAGGTTGAAAATGGTGTCATGTCTTTATATGGGTTTGATTCTTATTTCATTTTTGTTTTCTTTTTTCGATTTTCTAACAAGTAATTCAATTCTTATTAAGTGTGTGTTTTGATGAATGATTATCTTTAGTTTAGATATTGTTTAAGTTATATATCATTCTAGTGATGTTGATGCTAAAATTATCAGTAATATTTTTTTCATTAGGCATCATTCTTTTATGATGACAAAAAGATATGTTTTTCTTAAGTAGATCCCAATCAAAATCTCCAAATTATTTTGATTTAAAATTTTTGTGTTATATATCAAATGAATAATATTTTAGAATTTAATTTATCAAGATTAACAAAGTTTATATGTAGAGTAAAAACAAAAGCTAATAAGATTAAAGTTTTAAGGAAAAAGATAGTGTCACCTTGTTAAGCAAAATTAGATTCTTTGACAATTAAATCTTCAAAAGCTAAAGCACACACATTATACACGCATAAAAGACTATAAATTGAATTGAAATGGAAACTCCATATAGTATTACTAAGTTTTGTAATATGTTAATTTAATTAGCTCTCATTTCTTTCTTAATTTCATCATTTGCAACCAAAGTGAGCTATTTCAGTTACATTATGTTATATTTAAGTTCTGAAAAATAATATAAATGTCAATTATCTCTTAAACTAAAACAAATAGTAAGTTATAACTATCGAATAAAATAATATACCTAAGGATATTTTTTAAGAATCAAAATTGATAAAATATTTCATTCTCTATATATGTTACTAGTTCTATCATATTCTGATTTCAAATATTTAAATCATGATTAAACAAAATTGACATATTTTGTATTTAAGAATGAATAATGTAGTATTGTTTACATGTATCATATTAAAAAAAATTCATTAACATATACATTCTACCAACAAATTTAAAAAACGAGGGTATTTTTTTTCTCTTACATTCATTATGGACTTCATAACAAGTAATAAAGTTTTTTATTGTCAATCTCTTCTTGAAATTTCATTTTACACCTTTTTTTTAAAAAATACATATCAAAATTCTTTTTAAAAAATGTGGGTGAAATATTTAAGAAGTATTACCTATTTCCTTTATTATAAAAGTCAAAAGTTTTAAATTTTCAAGATCTAGATTTTATTATTTTATTGTATCATCTAAAAGTACAAACTTGAAATGTCAACCATCTTATCATGTAACAATATATTTTAACAATGTTGTAAGACCTAATCTATATTACTCAAAATTTGTTATAAAATTTATTTAGATAAAATTGTATAAATATGATAAAGATTAATGTTTGAAGTCTTTATAACATTTGTGAGGTGAATTAGGCTTTTTCCCCACATGATACAAAAAATGCTCTAATATTTTTTACTATTCAGATTTCAATGTATAAATCCATTCCGAATAAATATATTTTATTTTTCAAAAAACATATAACATGAAAGAGAAAAATAATGACTATTTCTGATTAATATTTTAATTACAGAAAAGTATTAAACCAACAAGCTTCAAATCGATAATGATAATTTTCATAACAAAAAAAGTAAATGCACATGCATCAAAAATTGATGAGGTACAAATTGCATATTTATTTTACAAATTTCATCTTGCTGATTAAGAGGAGAATTCCAAATTGGTGATGTTTTCCAAGATCACATATCTAAATATCAATATCAATTATTTTTTCTTTAATCATCAATTTAGAGGTAGGGGTTGAACAACTTGTTTTATAGTTGACACTCTAGGTTGTTCTTTTTCATCGATACTTTGAATATTAGTATTTAAATTAAAAATAAATGCGTCAGATTCATGTTCTAGTTCTTCATCGTCTTTCTTTTCTTTGTATAAATTATAAAATTAACCTAGAATCATGTTTATGGTCTACATTTACCAATAGTATAAAAAAACAATTTAGCATTTGATAACTAAAAACAGGAAAAATTTAAATAAAGAAAATAATAAATGATATAAAGGAAAGAAAAAGCAACAAACTAAAGTGGTGATTGAATCTTAAAAGTGGAGTGGGTGGAGGCTGAAGGTGGTTTGCTTCTTGTGACTGCAAAAGCAAGGCAAATAATAGGTCAACAAATAATAAAGATAAAAGAGTAGAAGAAGAAAACATGGAGAAGAAAGAAAACATAAAGAAGAGAAGAAAGAAACCAATGAAGAGTTGAAATGGAAAAGTTACGAAATGTAGATCCTGGGAATGCATATTAGAGAAGACAATGAAAACATAAAATATTATAGTTATAAATTTAATATTTAAAATTTATTTTATTTTTTTTTAAAAAACTTGTGTGTAGTCCCTTTGTTTAAACGTTTTCCATCGAAACGTTGTCATGGTGAATATTTTGAAAGAAAATAAAAATTTATTAGGCTAGTTGATGATACACACAAAATTAAAATATTTTATTATGTAAGAAAATGTAATCATCAATCATGCCAACATAAAAAATTTGCCATATTTAAGACTAAATTAATTATTTCTAAAAATTTATAAATTCAAAACAATTTTAAAAATTAGAGCTGTTTTCTTTAATAAAGAAATTACAAAGTAGATTTCAATACAAAAGAGGGTTTTCAAAGTAAAAGAATGTTACTTAAATGCTAAACATATCCACATGCAAAAGATTCCTTAAACTTGAACATTTCACTCCACTTTTAATAATTAAAAGTCAGAGTTTGACTTGAAATACAATCTGTCGTGCTATCATGCATTGACATAATTTAAAAAAAGATTTGTGTGCGCTTTAATTAATGTGTAAAATTATTATATCGTTTAGAATAAAAACTTAAATAGTTTACAGATAAATGTTAAACATGCAATCATTTTTCATATTTTAATGAAATTCTCAAAATCAATTAATGAATGTCTAATATCTTTTATAGAATGAGAAAAGGTGGGTCATGTAGAGCACGCAATGGTTTGTTTTTTAACTCCACTTTGAGGAAATTCATATGAACTAGTAGTTAAGATCCCTTGCTTAATTAACTACTGAGGAAAATAGTTACCAACACAAATAAGTAATGGACTAAAATAAAAAAAAAAATCTTATAACACAATTAGACCGTTAAATATAAATTTAATATGATTTAATTAAGGTGTTAATAATTTTTAATTTATGTTTATGGTTAGAAATTCATTAAAGCAGATAATATAACTCAAGTTTTTTCTTGTGTGGAACTCTCAACTATAAATTGATTATATAGTTCATATAATATTTACATAAAAAATAATTGTCAAAAAACTAATTTTTGTAAATCATGTCTAATATAAACACCTGAATAATATTTTACTTTTAAGTTTGAAACTTCAAATTAGGTGAACTCTAATAATGGATCATGAAGTTATAATTTTTTATATAGGATGGACTATTTAATATTCTTTAAGAAAATCACTACAGACATCTTGTACTATCTGATGGGAAATATAACTCAATAAAGCTCAATTCAACCAGAGTTAATAAGCAGCGGATAATAATTTCCCTGACTCGCAAGAACCTGTGAGGAGCAATAACAAATAATCGCAACAACAAAATACAC
>Ga0209489_103365_pt1 | contig 31257 bp, 13 predicted proteins | sample SiratrowhiteBW_FD_187527 | JGI IMG/M metagenome (GOLD analysis project Ga0209489, IMG submission 187527) | Root nodule microbial communities of legume samples collected from California, USA - Siratro white BW (SPAdes) (version 2) | ecosystem: Host-associated > Plants > Roots > Nodule | place...
TATAGAGATAGAGAGAGAGAGAGAGAGAGAGAGAAAATTACGTATAAAATTATAAGTAAACTAAAATTTATTGTATTATTGCTTATATTTCATTTTTCTAAAAAAAAATCATTAAATTTAATAAATTCATAATTTCACCTATGATTTATAATATTTTTCAAATAACAATTTAATGTAAATTATTATTTAAACTACTTTATTACTAATCATGATATTAAAAAGATATAATTAATAATAAATAAAATAAATGAGATTATAAATAAGATGTAATAAAATGATGATAAAGAACAAGATATCCGCAAAAATGAGTATGATAGAACAAAAGAAAGTTGATCCATTAACTAATAATCTTTCTAAGTATTTCTATTCTACATTTAAATAGTTAGGTAGAACAGCTTTCACATAACACGCACACACACAATATATATATAGTATTTACTTTTATACAAGTTAAAATCATCTTATATAAATTAATTCGTAAAAGTATTTTATACAAATTTTCTAAATTTATATATTTAATTTGAGTATAAGTTAATTTTTGTTTATATATATTGAAGTAGAAATAGGGGCAAACTAATAAAAAGGAACACATATACAATAATACAATATATTAAAAACTCTATATATATTTTTATGAAAATGAAATGTTTTTAATTTTTTTTCTACAACCTTATGATAACTTAAGAAATATTAATGTAATCTTTATGTCGTCTTTCTCATGAAATTCAATGTGTTTTTCTTGGTTGAAATTGTCATATTAAAACCCATTTCTTTCAGTGTTGCTTTCTTTTAACTTAACAGGATTTTTCAAAACCAAATTCGTTCCAACAATTGAAGACAAACTTGTAAAATAACACATAATTGCCCCGATATATGAATACAATCTTGATAATCCATAGAAAAGGAAAGCCAAAAAAGTTATAAGAAAATCCAAGCTAAGCCAGAGACACCTAAACACGAATTTCATGATTGGGGTACCATTATTATTTTGAGGTTGAAAACATACTTGGATCAGTTAGTCAAATTAACATTAACACTAGCTACTATTAAAAAAATAATGACGATAATTACATGGTGCTCAAATCAGTAACGTAATTGGCCCAACCTTGTTTGGTTAAATTTTATAGTTTGTTTTATTTGTTTACTTAGGATGTCGATCAATAACATAATGTGAAAACAAACTAAAAATATTGGAAACGGTCCTGTTTCTCAAATATAATGTCTAAAATCATCTTAATAATTATTCTAACATATTTAAATATTTTTCTATTTCATATTTAATTTTTACTTATGATCTATTATAATATTCCCAATATTTTAAAGTTGCTTCTTCATATGGACATTCCTTTTTTATTTCTAATACGATAAATTTAAGACGGATTTTTTTTTTTTTTTTTTGTATCTCATTGAGATGAACGTCAATGAAAGTTAACTACATTCAATGTGACAATTGTAATCATATAACCATTATGTGGTTCGTAAAAATAGTTGAAGTAATTGTTGCAAGTTTTTAATTTGTATTATTAACTTTTAATAGAGGAGCCAAAATAAAGGAAGAATTATATCTTGGCTCTAAGAAGGGGTCCAATGCCTTGCCTATATAAAGGCTACGACGTTCCATTTATTCATACACCTTTAGAAGATCCATCTATTATTTCATTTGAGTGTGCTAAGTTATTTCCTTTGAACGTAATCATCATCACTACAAAAGAAAGTATGATACTCTTTATAATTTTATTTATATAGAGTATTTTTATTCTGACTTTGTACATCAAGTAGCAAAATAATAAATATATATTTTATATTCATCATTAAAAGTTTCAACCGTACCTAGATAACAACATCTATAGCATATAGATAAGTAATTTGTAAATAATTTAATCTCTTTAAATCTGTTACGTAAGATGTTATTTTAATTTATGCGGATAAAAAAATGCTTTAATTTCGAACGAGGTGTCTAATAAAAACAATACAAAACACACTTTGATGATTCGTATTTTTTTTTTATGAATTCATATTTTTATAAATAGGAGTTTAGTTTAGTTTTTATGTAATATTAATGTAAAAAAAAGAGAGTATACTATTAATCATTCACATTAATTCTGACTTGCTAGTTGATTATTGTTTTATAACTGATAGTTTAGATTAAAGGAAGACTAAGATTAAAAAACAAGTGTGAAAGATACTGATTAACGTCGACCAGAATATTTATAGTGGGACTTATATATTGTTTACCGACAGAAAGAGACTTAAGTCTTTATAGTTGCTTATTTACTTGTAAAACAAGTTGGTTATTATAAATATTAATATATATTTATATAGTCGGAAGCATACATTTAATATAAATAAGGTTGAACGATAAATATTTTACATTCTCTGCGTATTTAAGTTAAAATATTAAAAAATAATAGATGAATACAAATTGAAAGCATGAAAAACGGCTTATGAATATTAAATGCTTTTAGGGGGAACTCACGGTCTAAAAAAGAAAATAATAAACTAAAGAGATAAGTCTTACCTTAAAAAAACATATTCAACAAAAGTATAAACTAGTCCTATTGGCACTTCATTCAAAAATCAGATTGTGAAAAGCACGGTAGTTACTGGAAAGGGTGTATTTAGGTATTTAACATGTTTTTATTAATAATAACTAGTGAAAATAATGGGCACGTGGTTGATTGAAATTATGAACCATATGTATATATATTTGCGAATCATGAACGTGTTTTAATTGACAGCTGAATGCACCAACATTTTCCATGTCCCAAGAAACATGTATCGATTTTTAATATCACTTTGTACCACGTGTGAAACCAAAATTATTGGAATTTAATCTCCTTTTCGAAAAATGTAAATAATGTACACATGAATATATGTGTATATGTAGAAAAAAGGTTCCTTGCGATAATTATTTACCACTTTACTTTGGATAAGGTAATGAAAAAGACTTTCATTAGATATGTTGTTTTAATTAACCTACCCCGATGTGACATGCTTATCTTACATAATTATTTAATCTTTTTATTTTTAAACAAGTAAACATTAGCTTATGTTTTAGAAAATATTTATGAAGGAACCCGATAATTTTGATTAATAGGTTAGTTTTAAAGATGTGATGTCATACGAAGGTACCTGAAAACTGTTGAATTGTGTTGAATTTTCAAAAAGTGCTGGTTCAACCTCCATCAATATCTAATTTGATTAACTTTCATAATTTTATCTTTCTTTAGAAAAGCTGGATTTGTACTGGTTGGATTAAGATAAGAACGCGTGCCATTATTTTAGCTGAACATGAGAGTTTGGGATTAATCTCTTCGAAGTTCTCAAAGCATTTGAAATATACAAAAAAAATGTAAAATAAAATATACTATCACTCAAAAATACATTTTTAATTTTGTTCGTTGGTTGATTTGTTATTTGGAAATTCAGTTTGACAGAATTTCTTTAATAATTTGTTTCTTATTAATAAATAGCCTTGTATGATTTTGTGAGATTAATCGACCGATCATTTTAAGATTTAAAGTTAGCAAGTGTGTTAACTCAAATTTTTAAAACTAGATTGTTTCTACTATTTTTAAATTAAACTAGAATTATACACACATATCTTATTAAAATAACGGGCACTTAGAAATTTATTATCATAATTAATTTTATATTAGATGAGTTAATTGGTGCTTATTTAAAAAATACTAATTAGCATATTTAGTTTTTTTAGATATGTTCGTCTAATTTAGTTATATTTATTTTTAAGGATTAAATTTTATCTACTTCTCAAGTAAATATTTATTTTAAAAATAACTTATTTTAGAAACAAGTATTTTAAATATAAATAAACTATTCTTTTATATATAAATATATATTTAAATATAAATATATATGTGTGTGTGATAATAATTCGAATGAAATATGAAAAAATATTTGTTCTGTGTTTTTTTAATACGTTAATAAAAGTGTTTTTTTCTTTGTTTTTTGTATACTTTTTTTTACCTCTTTTTTTGCACATGTTTTAAACTATAAAAATTAACAGTTTATTTATAAGCTTAACAATTTATGTTCGAACAAAGACTATCTGAGCAGAAAGGAAGCAAATCGTTTTTCAGAATCACTTAGATAAAAGTGCTAAGGGCCTCCATTTTCCTCAAAAAAAAAGTGCTAAGGAGGGGCTTTTTTTGTTTGGGTCCAAGACACTAAGGCTCTAATAATATGGTCCAACATTTCATGATCTTCGGCTTCATTTATTTTAGGCCCACTCTGAAGGAATTACAATTATTCTTTCCTCGCCTTTGCCTATTGGCATAGAGAGATTTTAGTTACAACAAAATAAGAAGTGCATCAAAGGAAATTGATATAATATTTAAATTGTAAAGTGCCATAACATTTAATAGTTAGATATATAAATAAGCTTTTAACTTAGTAGTTTTAGTTTTATAATCGTTGATATTTATATAATCTTACATGTCCTTACGTATTAGGTAAAGTTTTACATCTTTTATTAGGTAAAAGCAATAAATAACATGTCCTTGTGGCATGAACAATTTCAAAACAGAGAATATAATAACTATATTAATAAAACAAGAATAAGTATATTTTTAACACTTGTTAATGATCATAACTAAAATTTACGCGGGCTATGTAAGTTCCAATTTAAATTCAATGACGTTGATACAAACTTTACCCAATCATAAAATATTGTTTATTATTTTCTTTTTCAACAATATCAATAATATTTATTTTTATACTTTTAAACTTATTTTTAAAATAAAATCAATTATTTAGAACTTGTTTAATTTTCTATTTTATTATATTTTTGTTAATAATTGATTTTTTTTGTGTTCATTGTCTCTTATGTTAATTCGTTTGATAATTAATTTTTAAAGTATTTAAAAATATCATTTGTAGTGTGGATTTGAATCAAAATATTAAATTAAAGATTTTATCTAAAAATAGGCATAATGCATTTGTTGTTTTAAGATCCTTGTGATAAAAATAAGTTTATATATATATATATATATATATATATATATATATATATATATATATATATATATAATTGATTAGAGAATTAACAATTTAACAGGAAAGTTTAGGTTCATTCATATAAGAAATTGGAGTTTTGATATTATTGAAGTTTATATTGACATTAGTTTGAAAAGAAGGTACTATTTTTGTGAATGAGAGGGAGGCTTGATGAAATTTAATTCTAATAATTACATTCCATATATTTTTTTCTGTGCTAGTTAAAAATACAAAAATGTTTTAATTATTTTGCATAATTTTATCTTCTTATTTACCAATTCAAATATTGAGAATAATTTGTAGTCTAAATTGATTATCAATTACACTTATTGTCATATATTGCATAAATTCTTTAGAAACAATATACTTATGACCTATTATATGAGAGACTAATGCACTTGCTATCATAAAAAAAATGTTAACATATAAAATAATAATTAAAATATATTAAAATTGACTAAAGATATGTTTACAAAATAACAAGTATCAAATAATCATATTATATATGATTACAGTAGTCAATCTCATCCATAATCTACCTATCAATCTTAACTTTTTTATTTATCTTTTATTGACCTACTAAATTCAAGGTTGAAAAAATCTCAACTCCCAAAGCTTCATGTAAAGTGGGTTAGAGTTAGACCAAAGTGAATTTGACTTACTATAACATTAAAATAAAATTTTAATTAACTCTTAAATACTTTTAGAATGACATGAATTTTAAAATAAAATTAATCATAAATATTTCATATTTATTGTAAACTAGTCCTTAATTAATATTTATTTTTTACAACTTAATCTGCCTAAGTTCAATTCAATCTAGTATAACTTGGGTTTGGCTCAATTCGATCCAACCTTGAATAACTTGGATTAAATTTGACTAGAGTTTTTCTAACTTAAATCCAATGGGACCTAAGTTTGGCAAGACTTCACTTAAACTTAGCTTGGGTAAACTTAGGCTGACTTGACTTAATCTTAATTTGACCTAATTAAACTTGACTTGAACTTGATCCTGTTTGACTCATCCTGACTTGGACTAAATCCAACTCAACTTAATATGAACTAGTCTTAGCCTGACTCAAACTAACCAGAACTCAACTTAATTGACTCTATCCTAATATAACCTCGACCCGACCTAATTTAACCTGTTTTGGACATATTCTAATCTAACTTAATTTGACATGCCGTAATTCAACTTGATTTGGGCTCAAATGGACCTAACCTTACATGACTTTAATTCGACTTAACATTTTCTGACTAGGGCTAAGCTTCCCTGAAGTCAACAATCAAACTTAAGGGCGGGCCAACTTCAACTGAACTTGCTCAAACCTGACTACCTATTACCCAATCCAACCTGATCTAACGTCACTCTTAACCTTAACTGGATTTCTAGGATCCAATCTTTAATCTAAATCCTAAATTTTATGTCGGAGTGAGACATTTAATGTGTGACACAAATGAAACTTTTTCTACTATGATCATAGGCATGAAAATTACATAATTTCTTAACATGTAGCTTCAATTCCCACCTGCACTGTATCCTTTGTATTTCTTCTCCATTTGCGTGAGTTGTAGACATTTCATTTAACCACTTGCCTTTTTTTTTTGTTTGTGTCTTCCCCAACAGAGGCGAGATGTTGAAAAAGATGATATAAAATGGTGGTGGGAGGGAACAATAATTGAGAAGTGGGAGTGTAGCATTGCGTGGAGAGCATGGCCCTCAGCTTCACCTTTGCAACCATCCTTTTCCTCACTCTTCACACTGCTCACTCATCTCTCCCACCATTCGCTTGCGATTGGTCCAACCCTTCCTCCAGATCCTACCCATTCTGCAACCCCAAACTCCCCATCCCCCAACGAACCAAAGACCTTCTCTCCAGACTCACACTCCAAGAAAAACTCTCCCAACTCGTCAACACCGCGCCTTCCATCCCCCGCCTCGGCATCCCCGCCTACCAGTGGTGGAGCGAGGCCCTCCACGGCGTTGGAAGCGTTGGCCCCGGCATCCGCTTCAACGCCTCCATCTCCTCCGCCACCAGCTTCCCTCAGGTCATCCTCAGCGCAGCCACCTTCGACTCCCTCCTCTGGTACCGAATCGGACGCGCCATTGGGATCGAAGCCCGCGCAATCTACAATGCAGCCCAGGCCCAGGGCCTCACCTTCTGGGCTCCCAATATTAACATCTTCAGAGACCCGCGATGGGGCCGAGGACAAGAGACACCCGGCGAAGACCCTCTCCTCACTTCTGCCTACGCAGTTTCCTACGTCAGAGGCCTCCAAGGAGACTCCTTCCACGGCGGCAAGTTGAGGGGCCACCTTCAAGCCTCCGCCTGTTGCAAACACTTCACCGCTTACGATCTGGACAAGTGGAAGGGCGTGGATCGCTTTCTCTTCGATGCTCGCGTAATTCACCACTTCACTCACCTTTCCTCTTTTTGCTTAACTCTTGGATTTGATAAACCCACATTATTATGATGCTCTGTTTCAGGTGAGTTTGCAAGATTTAGCGGACACATACCAGCCTCCGTTTCAGAGTTGCGTACAGCAAGGAGGGGCCAGTGGGATAATGTGTGCTTACAACCGCGTGAACGGGGTTCCCAGCTGTGCGGATTTCAACCTGTTAACCAAAACGGCCAGAAAACAATGGCGTTTCCGTGGCTATATTACGTCGGATTGTGGAGCAGTGGGAATCATACATGACCAGCAAGGGTTTGCAAAATCGGCGGAGGATGCTGTAGCTGATGTTCTTCGTGCTGGTATGTTTCTCCCTTTTGCTTCAACTCATAATGTCAATCGCACCGTTGCTAATTGAAACCACCAAGTAGTTTAAAGTGTCATTACCTTAATCGCATGTTCCTTGTACGTAGAGGCTTTTATCATCTGTCTTTTGTCGGTTTACAGTAACATGTTCATTCTTAACCATATTAATGCCAAGGTCGGCTTGGCCAGTTATATCAGGTACCCATGATATGTTAATCGGTATTTCTTATGATACCTTTCTTTTTTTATGTAATGTGTCACATTTTAGGTTTTTCTTAGGTTCCCATTTTTGTATTTTCATTTCTTCTATTGTAATAATACCATTAATGATGCATGTCAATGAATAATCTATTACATAAATTTTTATATTCTAGGACATGTTTGCATTCTTTTATGTATTAAGATTTATACATATCTCTGTAATAATTTCCCGACATGTGAGCCCCACAAGAAGACTTTCTCTCTACTTTCCACATAGGCGTGCTATGATATGCCGGCAAAGTTATGTGTATTTTTCAAATTTAAGTAAAACTTATGAAGTACAATTTAAAGAAATATTTAAAATTATAAATAAAGTATGTTTAATTAATACATTTAAAATTATAAAAGTATTACTAGCTTCAATTTGGAGAGAAGGAGCATTAGGAAAAAATAATTGAAAGTAACAAATTTGAGATTTTTTAAACAGGAAAAAAAATAGAGTTGTGGATTTTAAAGAGAGATGGGATGATAAATTAGGAAAATGTTAAAAAACACGAAATTCTTTTTCACGAAAACAACAAGGATCCTTTGTGCCCTTTTTTGAAAATAGAAATGGTGCTTACTAAAAAAATAAATATTTTCACCATTCTTATAAGAGCGATGTTTTCCGTCAAATTACATTGATATTGTTTAAACTTTTAAATTAATATTTGTTTAATTTGTGTTTTTCGGGCAAAAGTAGCGCTGCTCTTTCGAAAATACTTGTTTTCTATCACATCATGATTAACGCAATGATTGCTTACAAGTCTTTCGTAGCATTTTGTCTCCAACTGTTAAGCACTGCTCTAATCATTATCACCTCACTCAGTGAGGATTTAGTTGGAGTAATATTATAATCTCATTAATAACCAGAAGTTATTTTGACCCAAAATCAAACGCTTTCTAAGGAAATTAGCTTTTATGATAGTAAACAAACATAAACTAGATTTGTTTTAAGTCTCTAAAGAATGTTAAGCTATCTTATACCAGAATGGTGATTTTTTTTTATTTTTTTTTTATCTTAAACAAACATTTCAATAGTTTATCTTTACTAAATCCATTAGAGACGATATGAATGATCTAAGTAAGTATGCCTTTTATAAATTTCATGAAATCTATAATATTCTGATTTAGCAAAGAAACTCCGAAGTACAACCTTCCTACTTAAACAAACCATAATTCCCTCAGTAGATGAACTGATGCAGTTTAAGAATTTGTTTAAAATTTGCAGGGATGGATGTGGAATGTGGTACTTATTTGACGGATCATGCTAAATCCGCAGTCTTGCAGAAAAAAGTGTCCATGTCTGAAATAGACCGTGCCCTTCACAACCTGTTTTCTATTAGAATGAGGCTAGGCCTGTTTGATGGAAATCCAAGCAGTCTCCCATTTGGCATGATTGGTCCCAATCATGTCTGTTCCAAAGAGCACCAATATCTGGCTCTTGAAGCTGCAAGAAATGGCATTGTCCTCTTAAAAAACTCTCCCACACTTCTACCGCTTCCAAAAACAAGCCCCAGCATTTCCTTGGCAGTGATAGGTCCCAATGCCAATGCTTCTCCACTGACTCTTCTTGGAAACTATGCTGGCCCTCCTTGTAAATTTGTCACTATTTTGCAAGGCTTTCAGCACTACGTTAAGAGCGCTGTTTATCATCCTGGCTGTGATGGTGGACCAAAGTGTTCTTCGGCTCAAATTGAGCAGGCAGTGGAAGTTGCAAAAAAAGTGGATTATGTGGTGCTGGTTATGGGATTGGATCAGAGTGAAGAGAGGGAAGAACGTGATCGCATTCATCTAGACTTGCCAGGCAAGCAACTTGAACTCGTCAACAGCGTTGCTGAAGCTTCTAAGAAACCAGTTATTTTGGTGCTGCTTTGTGGAGGGCCTGTAGATATCAGTTCAGCCAAGTATAACCCCAAAATTGGAGGCATCCTCTGGGCTGGTTATCCCGGAGAACTTGGAGGCATTGCACTTGCACAGATTATCTTTGGTGACCACAACCCAGGTGAGTTTGTCTGGTATTTTATGAATAAAAATGTCCCTGATGCTGTAATAAAATCTTTAACTTTAGTCCCTTACTTTACACAACTTTTAATCAAAATATCATTCACTTTACTCGTTTTTTAACTATACTCTTTTAATGGAGTTCAAGTCTAAAGTAAATGATATTTTGCACCATTTTACAAGGAGTAGAACTGACTCACTTGTAATCTCAGGGACTAAAGGGAAGATTTACTTGTATTGTACCATTTTTTTCATCCGACACGCATCGTATTTGACTAAGTTATGAACGAACAAACAACATGGCCTAACAATAGTTCACAGATTCACAAGTTTATTACTGAAATGGTGTGTGCTGCTGCCTGTGATGGATACTATGTAGGAGGAAGATTGCCAGTTACTTGGTACCCAAAAGATTACATCAAAGTACCAATGACAGACATGAGAATGAGAGCTGATCCTTCTACTGGCTATCCTGGGAGAACTTACCGATTTTACAAAGGTCCAAAAGTGTATGACTTTGGCTATGGACTAAGCTACTCAAAGTATTCCTATGAGTTTGTTTCTGTTACACGTGACAAGCTTCACTTGAACCAATCATCCACTCATTTGATGGTTGAAAATTCAGAAACCGTAAGGTACAAACTAGTTTCGGAGTTGGGAGAACAAACCTGCCAAAGCATGTCAATCTCGGTCACAGTGAGAGTTCAAAATCATGGAAGCATGGTGGGGAAGCATCCTGTATTGCTGTTTATGAGGCCTAAAAATGAGAAAAGTAGAAGCCCTGTGAAACAGTTGGTTGGTTTCCAGAGTGTGATGCTTGATGCAGGGGAAATGACTCATGTTGGATTTGAGGTAAGTCCTTGTGAACATCTTAGTAGAGCAAATGAAGCTGGTGCAATGATTATTGAAGAAGGTTCTCAGGTTTTGCTTGTGGATGATCAAGAGCACCCAATTGATATAATTGTTTGATGCTCCAGATTTATTCTTCAACAATGATAAGCTAATTTAGCCAACATGTTTCTGAAGCACGCTGCACTTTGGAATTATGAGACCAAGAAATGTACTATAATTTGATTTGATTCGAGGATCAATGGTATTTGAATAATTCAGATGAACGAGTAGTATTTCAGTACGTTGAATGTAAAAAAGTTCTTCTTTGATTATTGGCCGGGATAAACCTGGTCACTAAATTAAACTGTATGCATTATCTGAATCATTCCACGATACCAGTGTTCAATTGTTGATTAACTGTGCAAATTGAGTTGAACAAATTTTCATAAGACGTATAGCTTAGAAAATCTCCTAAATTCTGCTTAAATATTTAACATTTTGAATGAATCTTTATTTCACTGGTACGAAACGCAATTAGGTGATCTCTATAATTCTGTTTTGGAAGATATGAGGGATTTAGACAAGTTACAAACTGTGAGAACTAAAATAAAATAATATAGGAAAGGTTGCTTTGCTCAGTAAAAGTCTAAGATTTATATCTTGGTGTAATAAAATAATATAGGAAATGTTGTTTTCTAATATTGCGTTAATTAAGTTCTTGAGATAGTAATAGATGAGATTTAGTAAATATATGTTAGTAAAGCCTAAATGGTTGCACGGTTTTGGGCAATTTTTGCATGGTGTTTTTTCTTGGCGGTTGCTTCCTGCAACTCGTTATTTAATCCTGCACTCCATCCCTAAACACGAAAAGACAAAATTACCCTTATGGAGTGTAAAATAATAATTCTAAAAAGTTATTCCCAAAATGAAACAAAAAATAAAATTTGAAAAGAAAGTCTTTTCGAATGCATTTCCTTACTTCCAAAATGTCTATTTCGGATAACATTCTACACCTCCCGAATGACTTCTAGAATATTCAATCCAAAGTCTCTTCCAGATTTTTGAAAGCGCGTAATCCATCTCAGCACAAAAAAATTCTCAAAACTTTTTCATACTGTTTTTCCTTATCTTTAAAACAACTTAAACTTTTTCACAAGTCACCGGAAAAAACCACCACCACCTATCCATGCTTCTGCCATCAGAGTCGCCTCCACCGTCAACCATAATATACAATTCCTTTCATACAAAACTGTCGAGAAAAATCGAAATTTTGAAAATTTGATGGGTTTTTCTTATAGATTGGGAACTGGACCGCGTATTGTACGCAAACTGTGGAAGAAGGATGAGTACATTTTTGGCCCATTTTACTAAGTTTAGCTCCAACCTTTACGAAACAAGTTTTTCACAAAAATATTCCTAACAACGTTCACAATTTCATTGTGTAACTCAATAAGGTCTTTACTCTTAAGATAATAAAGCCCCGTTTTCCCTTGGCATTGGGGTGTCACTTCACAATCTAATCTACTCTTTGAAAATACACATTCGTATTGGTTCGAGTTATTAAAAATCAGAAAAATATTTGTAGATGTCATATCACAATTAATCAAATAAACTACGGATGTACTGCAGACACTCCTCCAATAATAACGATCTTAATATTTAATAAATGAAAATTTTTAAGTCTTAGATGAGGTTTCCATAAAATTTCAAGCACAAAAAGGCTAGAATAATTAGATTAGGAGGATTTCTTAAAACTTAACGAGTTTAAGAGGAATGAGAAGAAAACATGTGAAATGGATCAACCTGACTAAAATATTACTGAACTTAACTAGGATAAATATTAAATAACATTGATCTTATTTTAATAAATAAATTTATATTTAATTTAATCTCATAAAGTTAATTCAAAATATGAGTATTTCACTTATATATTATAATTTAATATTATTTTTAATTGACATGAGATCTCAACTTATATATAAATAATTTTTTTAATGTTAAGTTACGGTCAATTGTTATCCTTACTCAAGAATATATGTTGAGAAGCCTACTGGATGAAAATGGAGATTCTTGAATAATTTTTTATGGATATCAACTCTAATAAAATCAGTCATATTATGTTGATCTTGGACTCCAAAGTAACTACACTTATTAATGGGATGCACATTTTGTAGTAGATATCAAATAGATCTTTAGGACATTTAGAGCAGTTTGTTCACTACTTTTTCAAACAATGTACTGTATTGTCACATACATAAGAACACATACAATTAATAATATGTTTAGCTTTTTATGGAGATAAGTCAACCTTGTATAGTAATTCAGACATGTGATCATTAAAAAAAAGGAACTCGTTTAAATGAAGATGATAACTTCCCTTTTATTCATTAATTGTCTATTTATATTATTGTTATTATTATATAGTTTGTAAATGATTATTTTAGTTTTCAACGTATTATTTTTTAATCAAGAACTTGACAAACCACTCTTGTTGTTTTCTGTAGTGCAAATAAAATCTTATTTTCTATATATTAGATCAGTAAAACTTTAGAAAGTCTGCAATTATGTTTTACATGTTTCGAAATATTTTCTTTTCATTAATTTATTTGAAAAAAAAAAATCAAATTTTAGTTATAATGTCTGCAACCATTGGGCATTATCATATTTATTTTGTTACATGAATCGCATATTATATCAATAACTTATCTCTATTTATTCCCATCTGTCAAAACATTCTCAATTCATATGTAATATATGTTTTGTTTTTGTTAATAGTATGAAAAGAAACAAGAACAAATACAAAGCGTGTTATGTCATGCTCTCTCATCTTTGCTAAAAAATCTGCACTATAAATGTAACGAAGAATTATTTGGCATTCTTCAGAATCTGTCACGGATATGCGTTGAAGGATAGTGACATAATTAACGTGATAAGATGAGAAGGAATGGTTGATGAAGTTAATTAATAAAGTGTACAACACTTAAATCTTCTAGATAACCAGCCATGTAGAAAGGCTAAGAGATTTAATATTCATATGTATTAATGATTGTTTAAGGAATACCTAATTGTATTCAACCAATCCAAACAGTGTTCAACGATGAAAGATAGTTTTTCTGGATCAACCATGAACTACTGCTGAATTCATGCATGCCAGTATAGAACTAACGGTGCATTGAATGGGGAATCCAAGATTAGGGCCAAGATTATGACACTACATTAGAATTACGATTAGTTGTGGGGTGGTCCAATTAAGACTAGGATAACTTGACTACATGTTACAAGTTGCATCCACATGAAAAAAGGGTGGAATTCATATGCCATAATGTTGGTTGAGATTGAGACTCACAATAATAATTAAAATACTGTATTGTCTTCATATCATGAAAAAGAAACTATATATGTGTAATTATCATAAAATAGGACAAGAAAACTTTGGAAATTCTATATACATCTTTTGTGGTGAAGGATATAACTTGTACTAAAACAAAAATTATAAAATACTGTTAAATCCTGATAAGGAATGATATTGATGGTGGTGGGGGCTCATATTGAAGATATAATCAGAACAAATAGCACGGTTGAGAAGGTTCGGTTCCGTTGAGGAGAAAAATTGGTCACAATTGGTTGCAGAATTATGGTTCTCTCTGGAGACATTCAACACAAAACCAGTTCTTGATGTAACAGGAGTGACATATATGAGTTTGTATTTCTGATTTAACTTGTTATGGAAATCTAACTCTAAGGTTGATGTACAAAGTTAAAGACGACTATCACAATCAACGTAATATCACGCAGACCTCAGAAAACATTTCTAAAAGGTTATAAAATGCAGGACATTTTTCTATTTATGTTTTGCATTTGGTCTACAAAAGAGAAATATTTGTTGATTGAAGTAGTGAAGTCGTGGAATTATTGGAACCAAGCCTTGATGTAATTGCCAATAAATACGTACTCAAGTTAATGATCATATATAAAAAAGATGAGGAGAATGGAAATTTGGTGTTTGTGTATATCTTACGTCATTATTCTTTTGTTGATGTCACTTGCACACTGCCCAAGAAATGCACCCATACCCTTCCTGCGATTTTTGCTGACACTTATCCTTCAATTTTACTTTTTTCTATTTTATGAAATCCTTCAGTTTTTACTTATATAATTTTTTGATTCAACGAAGAAAATTAAAATCGAACAATTTTATGATTTATGCATTTCTCTCATGTATATTATTAAGATATTTGATTGTAAGTATATAGATTGAAAATAGATTATTATGAAATTGTTTAGTCACATTTCATTTATTTCTATTAATTTTGAGAAACTTGTTTTATTTAGACAATATACATATATTAATCCTCATATTATGTTGAAATTATTTTCCATTTGACTCGAATGTAGACTTAATATCTCAATCCAATTTATGAGGAAATTTACTTAATTGCCTTTTCGTCTTATAAGTTTATTTAATTATTTTTTTACAAGTATTTATTAAGACTTTCATGTGTTCCTATTATCTTATTATTTGAATACTTCAAAAGATTGGTACTGTCACTACAATTTAATTTATATTTTTAATTATTGACTCATGTTTAGAAAAAACATATCGACTTACAATAATCCCAAGCCATGAACGAATACTGTCAAATGAGAATTGTTCATAATTTTTTATAAATAAATTGCAACATTTGATAAAATGTTTTACTAACATTATTATCTGTTGAAAATAATTTTAAGGGTTACTTTTTATTTTATTCTTTCTTTTAGTTTAAACATGAATTGATTATCAAAACCATCTTATTAGAAGAAAATAAAAAGTAACTTTTTTTCCGTATTAATAAAAAGTAACTTTTTTTCCATATAGAGAACACTTATAGTAAAACATTTTGCTTATATTATAGATATGAAAATAACAAATAATATTTAGTATGTCAAGATTAAAAAATGCAAACCATTGACATTAAAACTCAATTATTGAAAAGTTAGATTAAGAAAATAAAAAGTGAGAACTAAAAGAAAATATCTCATAATCATTTTTTGAAATAGTTTGTATTAGGATCTATTTACATCATTTGTAAAATTTAGTAAAATTATAAATTAATTCATTCAACCGTTAAATTTTATTTATTTTTATTAATTAGATTATGTATATAAAGTTTCGTGTAATTTTAAAATTATTCAAAAGTTTATCATTTTACTTAATTTTAACTAATATTCCAAAGTATGTAAATTTTTATTATGAAATAAAATAACTATAAAAATTTAAATTATATGGAATCTAATAGAGAAGAGCATTAAGATAATATAGTAAACTTCAACAATTGAATTAATAAATTTATATCTTATAAACTCAATCATTAATATTACGACTAAGTATATATAACTACCACCAAATTATCTGGTTGATGGACAATTAATGGAGTTTGTGTTCAACTTGACTTTCCCATCTCTGCTCTAACTTTAATGAAGAAGTTATGGCTGTTAAATTGCAGAAGTAGAATTATTGAAGGACAGTATGAAAACGACAGCTTGAAAACGACAGATATAAAGTAACAATATTCTAACAAAAAAGGATATAACGTAAATTTATATATGAGAAATTGTTTGATGTTCAAAGTTTTATTATTAAAATCCTAATTTTGTTAAAATAAAAAATTAAAATTAGTTTAATACTATGTAACTCATGTAATTATCAGCAGTATTCCATTCTTGTCGATGTTAATTTTTTATAGATAAAAAAATTTAATTAAATAAAAGCACAAAGAAAATTTAATTAAATGAGCATAAAAGATGAGTATTTGAATCCTCTTACAAAAAGATCACCTAGAAAGTTACGGAGCTCTGTTGCTAAAATTCCTAACTACCTACGTCACACTTTCTCTTTCTTACTTAAATTCCACCGAAAAAAAAAAAAAAAAACTAAAACACAGTCTTGACCACACACTCTTCCTCCAGTATATTGTTTTACATATATCAAACTTTATAATTCATCTTCTTCAAGATCCTACTTTAGATATTCATTTTGTACGGCAACCTGAAACTCACAATTAACTTCATCCACCTTTCTCTGTCTCCTAAGTATTTCCTACATTTCATACTCATCCAAGGTGGTCGGAAAATGAAAAACGACAAAAGAGGTTAAGTTCATCATTCGAACCATTCATTCGAATCATTCGATCATTCGAATGTATCCTACTGAGCTGGTGAAGGGATTAAATACAATAATACAGACACAGTTTGATGCATTTTCCCCTCTCTTTTCAGGTCATTTTCCTTCTCTTTCTTCACTGCTCTGCTATGATGGGAAAAAAGGGAAAATGATAAATTGAGGGGCAGAGCTTCCAGTGTCATCACTGCTGCCTCTGAACATTCCAAAAGCAGTGTCTTTTTCATTCGGTGGCGTCTGACAGACCCCCATTAACCCGTTTTCAGACCATCATTCCTAAATTGTCCTCACTGTTGAATCTTCCAAATTTTTGTTATTTTTTCTTTTCATGTTGAAGTGAGATATCCTTGTAGCAGCTTACTAGTACCTTCTCTCTTTCTTCACACACAGCTCATACTCTATATATCTACCATCTCCATATCGTGTTTTTTCTTTTTCGTGACAACTCTGGTTATGATGTATGTGGTTTAACCATGCTTCATTTTCTTCAGATGTTAATTCTGGGTAAAACTATACCTGTTTTTCCGCTAAATGTTATACAAAGTATATCAAGTCAAGGTGCACACGTAAAAATTATCTAATTTTATATTATTTTCAAAAGGTGTTGAAATTATATAAAACAATTTGGTCATATGATATCAAGTGGGATTATCAGCACAAATAAAAGAAAAATTTATCATATCTTGAACGGAAACTGAATTCTAGGGAAAGTAAAACTTTAGAGATGTTAAGATTAAAAAAAATATAAGATATTTAATATATATATATATATATATATATATATATATATATTTTTATTTATATATTAAAAGTATAATACATTTTAAGAGTTAATAAGTGAACACAAATATATACATACACAACAGAAGACAAGCGCACGTAATTAGTAACAAATGGAATGAACTTGGTGTCAAAATTGAGGTAACTAAATGTTCGATAACGACCAACGGCCAACGGTGGTAATACAAAACTACCAACGGCCAGGCCAACGGTGGTAATACAATACCAACGGCCGGCCAACGGTGGTAATACAAAACTACTCAACCTAAGTGCCTATAAAAGGAGTGTTATCATACTCCAGTGAAGAAACCAAAACAAGATATTCCTGGAATTGATCTTGTTTCCCTCAAAGTCTAGCTCTCACGGGTTTGGATGAAGGTGAGTCTCTGTTACTTCTATAAATTTGGTACTGATCACTGTGGTGTTCAACTCTTCGTTACTAATTTTTAGCATCTCTATACTGAACAGGATGAGTGAGGATCAGAAAAAAACTGCTTCGAACAGTCATGCTGAAAGCGCAGTTTCACAAGAACTGCAGGCCAAGGTATGTTATACTATTTTGCGTTGTTTGTATATTAACAGAGATACTTTTGCTCTTGTTGCATGTGAAAATATCAAGACACAATGTCTTGAGTAAAGGATGTAGATCTTGATAATTTGCTTCCTTTCAGATCACTGAGGTGAGAGAGCTGATAGGGAAGTTATCAGATAAGGAATCTGCGTATTGTTCTGATGCATCCATTTCAAGGTATTTGCTGTCATGCAATTCGAATGTTAAGAAAGCAGCTAAAATGTTGAAACAAAGCCTGAAATGGAGAAACGAGTACAAACCGGAAGAGATCCGCTGGGTAAGTGAATTACTACTTGGTATCCCTCTCTTCTATAAAACTATGCTAAGAATTTAAGTAAGTTAAAGGGAGTATTTGTTATCCCTCTGTCCTTAAGTCCATCACTCTCTTAAGAAAGTCAAGAAAAAGGCTAGAGTATAACACTTCTCAGAAATGTTGTTTGACATGAAATTTTCCTTCATGCAGGAAGATGTTGCTGATGAAGCAGAGTTAGGGTCGATGTATAGACCCAATTTTGATGACAAGAATGGGAGATCAGTGATTGCAATGAGCCCTCCTCGCAAGGTTTCTTCTGAGAATCGCTTCCAATTAATCTCTATCTTGTTTAATTTAATGAGCGGTGAAACTGTAATCGTATTATCATACTCGGCTACTGGAATGAAATGGAAGAATTTGTTGAGACATACATTGTGGCAAGCTTTTTCACTTTTATTAGAGAAAACACACTTAACTTTATGAATTTACATAACAATGCTGAGTGCTGATCCTTTTACTCTCCGCATTTGAAATCGATGTCAAGGTTTTGTGGACTATAAATATAATAATTGGTTAAAATACTAGTTTTATATACAACTTTTAAGAGTGATAACATTAATTTTTTTTTTTTTTTTTTTTTTTTTTTTTTTATTTGTTTTTTTTTTTTTTTTTTTTTTTGTTTCATCTGTGATCTGTGTCTATACTGCAGAACTCCAAAACAGCTGAGAGAGTGAAGTATTTAGTATACTGCATGGAGAATGCCATTTTCAATCTTCCACCACACCAGGAACAGGTGGTCTGGCTGGTAGATTTAGAGGGCATCAAGATGTCGGATATATCCTTGAAAATGGCCCGTGAAATTATCCATGTTTTACAAGACTATTATCCAAAGCGCTTGGGTTTGGTAATTCTGTTCAATGCGCCTATAGTCTTCCAACCATTCTTCAAGGTACCTAAATTAAAGTCTTTTCATTGATTTTCATTATGAGACTGTTGTATATATACGCACTGCCTTGATTTTTATATGCATATAGTTTATATATGTTTAAATTTTGATGTTAGCTGCTATTTAAGAGTGATCATGAATCTAGTACCATTTTGTAATGTGAAAGAATGAACTGCTGCAGATGATAAGGCCCTTTCTGGAAACTGAACTTTACAATAAAATAAAGTTTTGCTATTCGGGCGACCACAAGGGAAAGAAGATTTTGGAGGACTTGTTTGATATGGATAAGCTTGAATCTGCATTTGGTGGGAATGCTGACACAGGATTTGACAAAGATAAATATGCTGAGAGAATGAAAGAGGATGACAACAAGATCCTTTCCTTCTGGACACAGGTCAAGTCTGTGGCATAATGCAGACTCTGCAGCTTGGTTGCTGAGAGGTACAGAACTTAGAATGAGAAATTACATGCCTAAATCGGCAATGAGTTAACTGTAATGCAGCAAGATGCTATCAGAGTAGTTTGAAACCTAGACTCAAGGCACACAGTGTCAATTTTATGTACTAGAATAACTATGATAAATAATTGTGCCCGGTCCCTTGAAACTTAATAAATAAACCTACTATTACAACTTGTAGTATCAATATTAGTTTTATCGTTGTATTATGTATGAAAGGAGATAGAAAAAGGGAGGTAAAATTAAGAGTGGAGTAGAATATCCAGTAAAAAAATCACATTTGAACCAACTTACAACTATAATAATGGACCTGAACTGCAAGTGCTACAGCATTTCAACCGATGAGATAAATTACAGCGTTTCCACATTTATAAGATGCATCAACATGCTGTTAGTGACTTGCTAAATTAGTTAGAAAGGAGATATAAGGACCTTAACTTCAACATCACAATCGTGTATCAATCCAAGTAACAGATTATTATGGAATAATAATATATCACATCTAACAGAAAGTGGCAACTTCATTCACAGACACACACATATATATATATATAACTTTAGTACTTGTCAGTCAAAAAGAATGTCCACATATATATAACTTTCGTATTTGTCAGTCAAAAAGAATGTACCCTTTTCTGGTATCAAAAGCAATCTAGAAAACATATAACTAGTCTGTTATCAGAAATTATTGCGGCTTATTTTCAGTCACTATTTGCATGTTAGTGTTGTCTAAGACACAATGTCTTGAGTAAAGGATGTTAGTGTTATTTTCAGTCACTTTATGGATTCTTGGGAAAAAAAAGTGAAGATTCAGGGGAGAGTAAAGAAGTTTGTATACTTTCTTCGTTTAACAACAATAACGCGTGTGAATAACAGTCATGACAAGATATTAGAACAGGACAAGACTAAGAAATTCACGAGAGAAACTATTTAGGTGTTCTGAGGACCCAAGTGCCACTGCGGCTTTCAAGGCAAACAATACGTATCCTTGACAAAGTATTTCAAGAGGAAATTTCAATAGTTAACTCATTTTTGTAGAAAATTTAAAATCTTTCATGATAAAATATGTCTTCTTTAAGAAATTGAGATTATAAAATTCGATAAGAGAAATTCTAACTATTTAAAATTAGACAATCTTAAATTTCATTCAAAATGTAAAAAGGAATTCTCAAATTTTCTTCATATTTTCTCATGAATAATTATTGTTGAAACCTCATCAACTTGATTAAAACTAAGATACTATTAAGATGATTACTTTTTAATTTTTTTTAAGTTATTTTGTGATTTAATTGTTAGAGTTGCTTTTTTACATCATTGTTATTTTTTTATGATGTTAGTTACAAATTGTGTAACTGTATTCTCTGAGTCATATTAAATACGGTTATAAGTGTTCATCCTTATCCTTTCTATTCTTTAAAAATTTTATATCATTCTCAAAGTGAAATTCCATTGTAAAAATTTTATTTTAAAAGGACAAGTGTAAATTATTGTTGTAATGACTACAATAGATTTTAAAAAGACAAGTGAAAATTACAGTTGCAGTGACTAGTATTGATAAACGACACTCCTAATATCTATACTAATTATTTTATTTTGTCTAAATTTTTCTTTCTTATTTAAATTTTCAAAAGACAAACCTCCAACCAGAAACTCATTTAAATTTTAATGGACATACTTTTAATTCTCCTTTTCTTAATTTGCAGCTTAAATAAAATTATTCTCCTTCAATTATTCCTTAAATTACTATATATATTAAATTTAATTTCAAAATGTCATATATATATATAAGAAAACATAAATATAAACGTATATAAAAATATACGTTAAAAATTTATATTTATGTTTTCTTATATATATATATAATATGTTTATTCTAAAAAATGCAGTTATTAATTTTTTAAAATTTTAATTATTATATTTACATTTGTTAAATAATATTTAGAAATATTATATTAAATTATTATTAATTATATATACACATACATTACATTTGATAAAATTTACGAGATAGATAAGAAAGATAGTATAAATATGTTAAATATCTCATTCTCATTACCCGAATATTAAAAGTACAATTTCTATTTCTTGTATTAGCACTCTTATTACTTCCTGATTAGTTCCTCCTTTGTTATTCTTACTGTTGTTACTTTTCTGTGAATGAAGAATGGAAACACATGTTTATACTGAAATCTAGTAATTATTGTTTCTCCTTTCAACTGAACTCTTGATTTGAAATCAAATTGTATTCAAATTGATAGTTTTTGGTTTGTTTCATAGGTAAAAGATAAAGCCTTGTAAAAGATAAGAGTCTATATCTGTATGCACGGACTTATCCCCTTCTTTTTAGTTTTCCTTGTATTTCTCTTTTCTCTTTTTTATTCTTTCTTTATTCTTTTAGTTAATTATATAATATTCTATATTCTTTTAGTTAATTATATAATATTCTAGGAAATTAAAAAAATATTTAAATTATCTAGAAGTAAAATGATTTAATAAATTATTACATTATAAATTATGAGATATTACAATTCTTTTTGTCAATGTCAGACACTTTTTTAGAGATCTAAATTAATTTTCTTCAATTATACTTGACGTGATTATCTTTTGTTTATGTTTACAATTATTTATTTATCTTCAACACAGATGCTACTTTTTATTTATTATTATTATTTTAATATCAATTAAAAAAATTTGATGAACACTAATTAATATTAGATTTTACTCATATAGAGTGAAGGAGTTTTTCAATTGACATTAATAAAAAAGTTCAGAAAAAAAAAACTCTTCTAACTATGTGATAAAGAAATAATCTTGATAATGTTCTAATGAAGAAAAAGTTTTACTTAGATATTTGAAAGAAAAATCTTAAGAAGCTTTGATCAATAAATGATACCAACAAAGATTAATTAAAAATATCATATTAATATTCTAAATTATTAATAATTGTTTGATATTTAAATATTATTTTGTATTTAATAGTAATTAAAATATTTAACTTAAATTAAAAATTAAAAATTTACTAAATTTAAATTGTTTATAATAAAATATTTACAAATATAAATTCAAATTTAATATATTTTAAATATCCTGTAAAATTTTTAAAACTTGTTTTATATTATTTTAAATATAGTGTAAACATTATTTAATTTTATATTATGTCCAAATATAGTGTTGTTGAAATTATATAAAACATTTTGGTCATATGGTATCAAGTGGGATTTCCAACACAAATAACAGAAAAATTTGTCTTATCTTGAAGAAAAACTAAGTACTAGGGAAAGTAGAAGTTTAGATGCGTTAAAAAGATTAAAAAAACATAATTTAGTAAAAACTTAAACTTTTTAAATATATACAAGATATTTAATATATATATATATATATATATATATATATATTAAACTTATAATACATTTTAAGAGTTAATAAGTGACCACAAATATATATACAAACACAACCCAACAAAAGACAAAGAAGACAAACAGGTAATTAGTAACAAATGAAATGAACTTGGTGTCAAAATTGAGGTAACTAAGTGTGAGTTAACCCACAAATGAAATGAACTTGGTGTCAAAATTAAGGTAACTAAGTGTGCGTTAACCACCACTAACGTCTATGATAATATAAAACTACTTAACCTAAGTGGCTATAAAAGGAATGCTATCCTATTTTAATGAAGAAACCAAAACAAATTATTCCTAGAATAGATTTTGGTTTTCCCAAAATCCAGTTCTCATCACATCCAATAATACAGATTTATCATTATCCTTTAAAAAGCATTATATTAATTTTAGATGTTTACATTTCATTATAAATTTGAAATTGTAATCTACATTAGGGTGGAAAATTTTATTTTAAGAAGACAAGTATAACTTTGTAGTCACTAATCTGATAAACACTCAGCATATTTATACAAAATTATTTTATTTTATCTAAATTTCTATTTCTTATTTAAATTTCTAAGAACAAATCTACAAGTACAAAATAATTTAAATTTTAATGAACATATTTGTAATTATTCTTTTCTTAATTTATAACCTAAATAAAATTATTTTCCTTCAACTATTCCTTAAATTAGTATATATATTAAATTTATTTTCAAAATGTTTATATATAATGAATAGTATAATATATATATATATATATATAGATATAAATATATGAAAACATATATAAAAATATATGTTAAAGTAAGTGACATATATATTTTTATTCTTTCATGTATATATATAATATGTCTATTTTAAAAAATGAAGTTATTAATTATTTAAAATTTTAATTATTATATTTACATTTATTAAATAATATTTAGAAATATCATATTAAATTTTTATTAATTATAAATATATATATATATATATATATATATATATATATATATATATATATAATATATATATATATATATTTAACCATTTAACAAGGTATCCATAGTAACAACAGTACACTTGATAAAATATATGACATAGATAAACAACATAATATAAATATATTAAATATCTCATTCTCTTTATCCCTATATTTAAAAAAATATTATATTACTTCTATTAGCACCCTTATTACTTTCAGATTAGATCTTCATTTATTGTTCTTTCATACAATTGTTATCTTTCTGTAAATAAAAAATGAAAATGAAATCTAGTAATTATTACTTCTCCTTTTCTCCTTTCATAAGAACTCTTGATTTGAAATCAAATTGATAGTTTGGTTTATTTCATTTGTAAAATATAAAGTCTCCTAACAGACAAGAGTATCTGTATGCACATACTTATTTTCTTTTTTTCTATATTTCTCTTTTCTTTTCTTTTTTCTTCTCTCTTTATTCTTTTCAATTAATAATATAATATTTTAGGAAACTAACAAAATATTTAAACTGTTTAGAAGTAAAATAATTTAATAAATTATTACATTATAAATTATGAGATATTAAAAGTTTTTTTTCAAATATAAGATATTCTTTTTAAAAGATTTAAATTATAATTTTTTTAATTACATCTTGTGATAATGTACCATCTCACAGAATAAAATTTCTATTAACACATTTAAGATTATAAAATAAAACTTCTATTAACACATAAGATTTCAACATGCATGTCTTACATTAATTTCGTAGTTAATATGTTTCAAAATATACAATTATATTAAACTAAAATTTAAGACATATTTACAAAAATCATTTATAAGTTTTTTAAAACATCTATTATTCACAAAGTTTGCTAAATGCAAAAGATCATTCATGGTCTCCTTTCCAATATTATATGTTTCTGTGTATCACATGATCATCATAGATGGATAATAAAAACATAAATACAAATAAGAAAGGGTAAGCTAATATATTTAAACAATCTTAGAATAATCCAAAATTAATCACATACTTCAACAACATATAAATTAATCAAAATCATTTATTTCATTCACAATTTCAACTATATGACTCTGATACATCTAAACAAACTTGACTATACTTTCAGACTCATGCATTGAATAGGCTCTGAGATATGCATTTATCATACAACTCCAAGTTGTGAATCTACACAGCCTCTAAGCAAATAAATCATCAATATTGTATGACAAGATTAGTCTTCCTGAAACTTTTCTGACCAGCTATGTTTCAAGCTGCAGTCACCCAGTTCAAACCTCCTTCGACTCTCACGACCTACCTAGTAATATTCATCTATTTCATTCCCACTACTAGAAGAGGATATTAATCGTTATTTGATTAGATTATTAGACAATGCACATCCTAATTGACTTAGACAAAGGTATTTTCTTTTCTGAAAATATTATGTCTTGATCTTGACCATCTTAATCAATACTTTAACAATATCATATCATAAGTATACATCTCTACTTATGTATTCATTCACTTTTCAATCTCAATTTCAAAAATATAAAAAATTACTAAATCATCAATACTATTCAATTTAAATTATAAATCAATTTATTTTATTCAATCCATAAATTGCATTACAAAAGAATTAAACAATCAAAACTGGAAACCAAAAAAAGGAAATTAGCTTGAGCAAAAATAGTCTAGAGAGCACTCCAGTTCCAGTGTTATTTTTTCGCATGAGCGAGAATATCCTTGCTTGAGCGAAAATCTTTTTTCTTTTAGACAAAAAGCTTTTGACTTGAGAGCAGGTTTAAATTTAAACTAAATTCACTTGAGCGAAAATCTCTCGCTTAGACAAAATATGCAGAAAAACTAACTGCATTTCTAGTTTTCAAACCAATTTCAAATTTAATTATAATTCTAAACTTTATCAGTTATATCAATTAGTCATGCATTCTTCATCAAGAGTTAATTTATTTCCAAAACAAACCATGAAATGAAATTTGACAACCTAACTTGTTCACATGCTTTTTATTAATTGTACATCAAAATCGCTCAAATGTAACTCTCAACATAATGGAACATGAAATTTCAAAAATCTATTAAAGAGTCTCAACATAATGTACAATATCTACGAAAAATATCTCACTTAGTTCCCACACTGATTTTTAACATGTTTATCAATCTAAAGCTACATTATCATTCAAATTGGTTCAATACTTATTTTTAACCCAACTTTGTAGAAATAGTTAAAAAGTTTATAAATAACAAAAAGAAAAACAAATCCATCAGCTCACAAAGTGATATAATCAAGCATTATTACTAAAGGCAAACAACAACTATAATGCACTTATCAGCTCATCTTGATAAACAGTTAAAACATAATTTCATCATCCTTCAACATTCCAAATTTTGAATAACTAAATAAATTCTTCATACAAAAAATCATCACACAAACATATTCTACCAATGTTCTAACACAAATTAAATCTGCAACACTCAATAATTTCAGTCTTCTAACTTAGAATCCTAACAAAATCATTCTTAGTCAGCTTCCCTTATCTGTTTTGAACAGATACTCTTTCAAAAGAGCTCCAAAAACTTAAAAGTAGAAACACTCTAACCTGCAATACAAAGTATCTTATCAAGGATCGGACTACACTACAAGGATGAGTTGAACCAACACAAACACCCCTTGAAGTGTTTGAAGACATATGCAACAACTATAAAAACCTATTAAATAGATTTGAAACTAACTCACAAAGAGAAAAAGGGTAAAATTGAACTTTCTCAAATGGAGTTCTGATCGGGCAATGTCGCTCAGATTGCTGCCATGAGTCCAATGGTGGACTATGATAGTTGAACTGATGAAGAACTGAAAACTGAAACAGGGATTTAGAGATAAGTAAGAGAGAAAAAAGAAAAATAAAGATTTATAGAGATGATGGTTTTGTGAAAATGAGACTTAACTATTAATTTTTTTTATAAGCAAGTGTTTTTAATTCATTAATAAAATATTCAAGTGCTTGTTTCATTTCTATCACTTCTACTCTAATGAAAAAACATTTATTAGATGATTATAATTATTTTTTGTCAAAATTTATAATTATGTATTTATTATTAATATAAATTTAGTAATATCTTTTTTAGTATCAGTTAGAAAAAATTTCGATCTAACATTAACTAAGATAATCTTTTACTCATATCAAGTGAAGAAATTTTTTAATTAATATTAATAAAAATAATTCAGAAGAAACTCTTCGAGCTATCAACGCGATAAAACATAATCTTGATAATGTTCGAAATGAAAAAAAAAAAGCTTTAAAAAATATCAATTGAAAAAAATCTTAAGAAGCTTTGATCAATAAATGATACTAAAAAAGATTAATTAAAAATATCATATTAATATTCTAAATTATTAATAATTATTTGACATTTAAATAATTTTTTGTATTTGATAGTAATTAAAATATTTGATTTAAATTAAAAATTAAAAATTTACTAAATTTAAATTTTTTATATAGATAAAATATTTAAAAAAATAAATTCAAATTTAGCATATTTTAAATATCGTGTGAAAATTTCGAAACTTGTTGATTTTGCAAGCGGTGGAAGCACGATAACCATAATTTTTGTAAGCTTTCACATCAATTATGTCTTAAACAAATAGAAGAATCAGAAAACGATCCATCAATTCTAGACAAGCGGACTGATATATGAGATGAAAGGCTGATTAAGATATGTCGTTAATAATATTCATCAATAAATATTTTTTAGGATAATTATGTCGTTAATAACTTAATAAGTGAGAGGACAAAATAAATATTATTTTACATGTTAGATTAAAGAAGCTGTTATAAAGTGATAGTGCTAATGCCTTCATTGTGGTCTCTTTCTAGACCATTATCTAGGTTACAAACCTTTTTCCTTATTTCTTGCATTAATGAACCACCGACGATTCTTGAATGTGGCACCTAACTCGATAGAACACTTACTATTAGATATTTATTGTGAGTGTTCTGGTTGAGTTTTTTTATATTTTGACTTAATCGGACTTTAAATGCAAATATTGATTAGTTTTATGATTTTAGTATATTTTGACCTTTTTCTTTTCTTGTTTAAGTTATCTTCCTTCTATTTGCAATTGTTTTTTTTCTATTATTGATAGATTTCTCTTAATGTGAAGCATTTTTCGTGATCATAGGGTTACAGTAGTGGGTTCCTAATGTGTCAATATGTTGAACACTTTTTTAAATTCAGTTAGAAACAAAATTTATCTTGAATTTTAAATGACTTAAAAGTTACAATTAGTTTCTTTTTCGACTCTAGTTGAGTTCCTAACTGAAATTAGTATGCACTTTGTATTATTTGCTTTCTTTATTCCTGTTAATGCATTGATGTATGTCAAAGTTGTTATAGTTGCAGTGTTAATCAAATTGAGATCACAATTAGTATAGTTATGTATTAATACATTTATCTTTTACCTAAAAAGGTAACATTTTTAGAATACAAAAATGTGTTTTTAGATAATCTTCATGTCAATGAAAATCTAGAAGAAATATGTACAAGTTTTATGAAGAATTCATAAACTATAATTTGACTTGAAATATAGATGAATTTGAATTTGATAGGTTAAAGATTTGGTTAGTCTTCACAAGGTGTGATATTTCTCAACAAAAAATATGTTATAGGAGTTAAAATGACAAATTTATCTACAAAATTTGTCATCTAAAAGAACAGATAAAGGCAGTTACTATGTTGATTTTAATTTGTGAATCAATTAGTTTAGTGAAATTAATATGTAATTGAGTCAATCAATACTTATTGGCAGAGACCTTATTTAACCTTCTGTAAATTTAAAACTAATTTTGGAACCGTGGAAGATAGTCATCAGAGAATTTGTTTGTGCTTTAGTTCCCTTTTTTTCTTTTTAGGTTTTCATGTGAATTCCATGAAATAACTGTTTTTTATCAATATGTTGGTTTAAGGATTTTTTTTTTTATTTTAATTCATTTTTCAACTTGGTTTAAATATATTTCTATAGTCCCTTCCTTAAATTCTGATTATGAATTTGTCGCATGGATTCATCATCATTCAATTTTGCGTTGCTGTTATTGATTAATATTTATCATTGGTTTGCAAAAATGTACGATTGGAAACACTTTAATGATTGATGTTAAATTTAAGTCAAATATTTCAAAAAGTATAAATATAAATATTTTTTATATTTTATTTATTAAAAACAGTTGTTTAAATTTTGATATCTTTTGTAAGAAAAGAAAAAAAAAATCATATAGAGATTAAAAAGATAAGAAGAAAAATAAAAATACTTGTTTGAATTATTTGAGCAATAGTCTAAGATTTGAATAATATAAGGATGATCATAACCTTACCTGAACAATAAAACTTAAATAGAAGGAAAAGGGTAAAAGGATAAATATAAATAATTCCTTGAGTGACAAAATCTTTAAAGGACATAATCACATTACACCTTACTCAAGTGATAAGTCATTGTTTGAAGTATACAAGGATGATTAAAATCTTGTTGAAACCATGGAGCTTTAACTGTAACATGAGTAAAATTATTAATATATTGCATATTGTTATATTGTTTAAGAAATTCTAGTTTAAATATTGGTGGCAGAACACCTCCTTGTTCAATCGGTAATTCTTTGCTCAATATTTTTTAAAGACCAAATAAGAAAACTATTTGAGTGTTTAACTCTTATTAAAATGACATGCACATTCTTAATAGATAAGTAATAACCTCATTCAAATGACTAACAAATACTCAAATGATAACGGTTTGTAAAACTATAAATAAGATAAAATATATTTATAATACAATGTAGTAGAAAATTTCGTTTATATATTATTGTTCTAAATCTTAAACTCTAAAAATAATATCAAATAATATTTATTGTAGATTTATGTTTAAAGAAAAACGACTAGAAAAAATAAATGTTATTAGTATAATTTTTATTTGTATACAAGTAACTTGTGTCACAATTTTAAAATTAAATATATTTTCTTTTCTTGAACTAAAATATAAAATAATAGATGTTTAGAGTAAATATAAATTTATTATATTTGAGATTTTGATTAATTGAAAATGATTTTTAATTTTTCTATTACTTGAGAGTGTGATCAAATTTTAAAATAAATGAGATATAAAATGAGAAATTAAAAAAAAAAAAAAACTTTGAAAGAAGAATAACAGAGAAGAAAAAAGAAAAAATAGAGATGCAGGAGCGTTTTTTTTTCTTTAACTTCCTGTTCCTTACCTAAACAGTACTTATTTTTTTCTTTTAAGAATCTCAATTTTTTATGAATTTAGTGATGAGTATATGAATAATAATTCTGGAAATGCATTAGGTTGATATAAGTTTTACTATAGAATTAACTTTACGTATTAAGAATTTTCTCGATTAATCAATAGACTTTTTTTTTTTTTTGAGGTTTCGATTAAAGGATACCTGCAATATTTACTTTAGTTGAGGGATAAAAAGGATAATAATCCTATCTAGAGGTCTCTCTTCTATTGATAATAGTATTATTGAGTTGTGCTATTATTCCTTAATAGCTATAATTATTATATTTCTAAACAAAAATTAGCATTAATCATTTTATTTAAACATTAAATCATAAACTGTTTAACATTTGCAACTGGGACGCATGTTGTCATGGATTCAGTTTTCTGAATAAGAAAAGTTAGCGTTCTCAACCATAACTGACTCTACATTAACGATACAAATAAAGTTCTCAAAAAGATATATCAATGCATATTTATGAGTCTTGAGAAGCCTATCCGATCGGTAACTCGGCTGTTAGAACAATTTTAACTTTAAATACATCTTATTTTTTTTTTTAATCTTTATAACTAAATTTTTTTTCCTTGAATAAATCTTT
>Ga0209489_103366_pt1 | contig 31249 bp, 20 predicted proteins | sample SiratrowhiteBW_FD_187527 | JGI IMG/M metagenome (GOLD analysis project Ga0209489, IMG submission 187527) | Root nodule microbial communities of legume samples collected from California, USA - Siratro white BW (SPAdes) (version 2) | ecosystem: Host-associated > Plants > Roots > Nodule | place...
AAAAAAAAAAAAAAAAAACAAAAAAAAAAAAAAAAAAAAAAAAAAAAAAAAAAAAAAAAAAAAAAAACTCTTCATAGTTATTCAGTAGTATTAAGTAAAAAAAAAACATTTTTTAAGAATAAAATAATTATTATAATAAATTTATATAATAATTATGAAACCTTTTACATTATCATCCATCTATATTTGAAATTAAATATAGGACTGGATGCTTAAAGAATTGAAACTAACATGTCTTGGTTATTGCTTCATTGTTTCAATTTGATTTTTTCGAATTTTAATATTATTATTATTAATCAGTTTCACTGATTCCTAAGAACAAATAATTACTCCAACTTTGCCCATCTCATGTGTATCATTAACTTTTTTTAATTTAACCATTTAGTTTAATAGCGTTTAAGTATTGTTATCTTCAATCTAACATATTTCTTTGAACTTTTAAATGGGCTTCATAAGTCATAGGTCCAATTAAATTACTTGAGTAAAATGCGTGAAGTGTAGTAAATATCTTTATACATTATAATTTCTTACATATAAAAAAATTGGAAAATCACAAAAAAGAAATCTCACACCTTTACATTTGTAACTTATTTTATGTTGTAAATATATCTTTTAATTTTACAAAAACATATCCACTAATGCTTTATCACCAACCCTTCACTTAGATAATTCATTTGCAATTTGAATCTCAATAAGATATATTAGGAAAAGTGTACTTTTTGCAACATTATTTATTTTTTTAATAAATTGTTTCATCTTATAGATATTTTTTGTTTTCATCTAATTATTTTTAAATTTGATTTCGCTTTTAGAAAAGTCACTTAATACATGTTTTAATTATTTAGTTAAACTTTTAATAAAAGAATATAAGAAGTTTGAAGAATGTTGACTAATATGAATATTAATATTTAAAATGAAGATGTGAAAATGGGTTGAGGTCACCTCATCACTAATTTGGGGAGGCGGAATTATATTTTCAGTTCGGTAACCACCAACCCCATTGGAGAGACTAGTTTGTTTCAAAATTAAAATTAAAATCAAAGAATATTTTAAAATATTAACTTTTTTATTTTATTCACTTATAAGATATAACTTCTGATTATTAATCACAATTAAGTAATTTAATAATTTATTTAATTTGATATGTTAATTAATCAATTAAAGTTTTAGAAAATAGTTTACATGATTAAGTATGTTTTTAAACAAAAATAAAAATAAAATATCAAAAAACTTGGTAGTCTAAGTTAAACCTTTGAACCGCCTAACCATTTTTAGAACTATAAACGTCTTAGGTTAAAGGTCTCACATAGTAACCATGACATGTTTGTCTCGCAGTAAGTGGATTTTTTTTTTTCTTCTTGGGGTTAAAGGGAAACGATTGGGAATGGTATTCTTGAATCTCCAAGTGATGCACAACATGATGACGTTGTTAATGGACTTGGAAGATTGCAAGGGGAAATCATTATATTGGGAAGTGATTGTTGTGAGAAAAAGGTTTGTCTTCCATTGCAGCAAACAAAAAGAAGAAAAGGAACACATAGATTATGTGACAAGGTTGGTGTCAATAAGATAGGACCCCAACTTATATGTTTCACCAATATGAAAGAAAAAAAAAATAAAATTATACTGTCTAGTAACTAGAATTGAATGCTTCACATTTTGCAAGATTGCAAATATTATTATACTAGAGAGTAACTTGCAGAGGAAAGTTCTACAAAGTAGTTATGGTGTACCATGGTCACAAGCTCTACCAAAGGGAAGATTCAATGCATCTGGACACCAATTTGAGATTAGTTGAATGTAGTCTGAATTCCATGCAACAAACTAGATTACTACCTGTGACTGTTGGTTTTTATGGAAAGTCACACGCAGCAGCCAATTTTGTGCATGAGATCAGAGAGAGAACAGATAAGTTTGATCTTGATCGGGATATAGATGAGACGTGTCAAATTGGGCTTTTTTGCTGTAGTGATAATTCAGAAGGTCGATCATTTATACTTGTCTAAGGCTCACTTAATATTTTAAAATTTATATGTGATTGTTTAATTTATGATTATTAAATTTTAAGTTTTTCATAATTTTTCATACTACTAATTGAGTTTTTGTTAATATTTCTTTTTATATTTTTCATTTGAGTTTATATTATTTAATCTTTTTGTTAATTAGGTGACATTATTCTTATCTTATTTAATCTTCATGTTTAATTGTTGTTTGTCTTTTATGTGTTGGGATTTTGTAATAAATATAAAATGATATTACTGTATGTATAAAAAGAAAATTAATTCTAATTGTTTTAATTAAAAATATGTTAAATAACAAGATTATCATGTTTTCTATAATTTTTACATCATTTATTGTCAATACAATTCTTGAAGTAAAATAATCTATGCATTTTTAAAGTTGGCAATATAGAGCACAATCCTAATTAACTCCAACTATAGATTCATGAACATACAATAAGAATGAAAAAAACTCTGTACAACTCAAAATCATGAGAATAGGAAAGGTCAATTCGCAAATTCTAAAATTAAATTTTTATTATCACATTTTTTAAAGATTCATTTCCAACTAAAGTTTTGAACAAATTAATTATTAATCAGTTAAATTAATTATATAAATTAAATAAAAGTATTATTCAAACTAATATGTATTTAATTATTAAATGAAGATTAAATCGATTCTTGACATATAAAATCAGAAATACTGTTGTAAAGTATAAAATCAAAATTAGAGTAAGAAAAAAATTAAAAGTTTTAAATAATTAGTACAAAATTCAATTCCATTCGTTTGATTTGTATAAATCGATTCTTAATAATAAATTCTTTAAAAATAAGAAAAACTAAATAGATTCATAAAAGTTGAGAGAAAAAAATGAATAGTCAAAATAAAAGTTAAAATAAAACAAAAAAATATATTAAAAAACAAATCTTAAAATTAAACAAATTATTTATGTGTTTCTTTTATAACACATTTAAACTACACAAATACCGTGTAATTTAAAGTAAATATAAATCTAAATATAAACCCTAAATAAATTTAAAATTCCAATTAAAAAAAAGATAAAAATACTAAAGAAAAGAAAAGATGATTTTCAAACGTGACATAATGCGACACTATATTAGCAACTATAAGTAAAAACAAGTTAAAAGAAAACAACAAAGTAATTTATTAACTAAAATGCTCTACTTCTGAGGACAATGAAGACATTGATCGTAAAAATTATTACCCAACTCCTAATTTATGTAATTTCTCATATTGTAAAATATTTAATATATTAATTGGAGACCAAACCTTTATACTAGTTCTCATAATAGATAAAATGGAAATTTTAATACTAAAAAATATTTTAAAAAAATAAAAAAGATGAAAATAAATACAATAAATTTAAACGATAAACGGAGAAATTAAAAAAAAATTTAAGAATCTTAAATGAGAAATACAAAAATTGAAACAAAATGATATATAAGTGAAATACAGATTGTTAGAGTTAAAAGAAAAAAAATATTAGAAATTCAACAAGAAACAAACAAGATATTTTCCTAAAATATTTCAAGTTTTCTAAATAAATAAATAAATCTCTCTTCAAAAATTTATGATTCAAATACAATATTTACTCAAGTTTATCTTGTTTCAACTTTCACAGCAATATAATCCTGTACGCCACTCTAATTAATGTAATATTTAACCTAATTTTATATAGGATTATGTGTCACAAATTATCAACTACTTTCCTTCTCGGGTAAATTTTGATTTATATTTTAATGCACACGTATATACACATAGTTATTTTATTCATCAAGTCTCAGTAATATTTAATTTATATTTTTTTATTTTAATCTTATCCATTATATTTTCATTAACTTTGTTTTTTTATTTCTTTTAAATATTTTTTTATTTTAATAGGGAAATTTTGTTTATTTAAACAATTAATAACGATAAACTTTTTTTTTTCAATAATCTCAAACATTGTTTTTATTTTTGTAGTTATTTTTTTCCTTGCTTAAATCATAATATAAATTGATTTTTATAAATTTAAAGTATAAGTTATATGTTTAAAAGTATTTATTCATTTTGAATTTTAATCATAATGTAATTTATATATAAAGTTGTAAAAATATTGATTTAGTATGAATAATTGTCATTATTGTAGGAGGGTAGCTCAAGAGCAAAGATATACCCGTGGTGTTTCTAAGAATTTGAAGAAGATAAGTGTGATAATAATAAATGGTATAGGATTTAATGTAAATGTAATTAGGAAAATGAACTTGGACGCTTTTAGGAATTGGGTTCAGGAAAGAATGTGGTCATTTGGACCACATTTCGTGTGGCAATTAAACTAAGCCTTTACCGTTGATACAACCCAAAAGTTTGTTTCAAACTCCACCGCGTATAAATACATGGGAGGAAATAGTTTCCCTGTTCTCATTCTTACTCCATCCACCTTCTCTTTTGTCGTTTTATGTACACATCATTTCAACCAACACCCCCACCTTATATACATTATATACATTATCCCGTATTTTCACTTTTTTCTGAACAAAGGAAAAGACAAGTATTGAGAAATGGGAAGGATTCCGGTGAGGTTTGAGAGGGTGGCCGCCGCCTTTCAAGCTGACATCGCACGTGTGAGGCCATGCGAGAGCGGCATAACTGAGCACGCGCCGGAGGAATTGGCTGATTTGTCGGACCTCGTGAAATCGTTCATGGAGAGGGAGGGAGAAGAAGAAGATGCGGTTGGTGTTGGTTGGGATGATGGGGATGAGGATTTGGAGTGGTTTGATTCTGAGAAGAGGGAGATCCTTCAAAGAATATTCGGTGGCGATGATGATGCCAAACAACTAATTAGGAGAGAAGTTGAACATGCATTGGAACTTGTTGGGGAAAACAAAAATTCATCACCCCAGTTTAAATCACAATTGCTGTCTCATCTGAGGGAGAAAGGTTTTGATGCTGGTGAGTTACTAATTCATCTTTTAGTTGCAAATACTACTAATTATATGCTTTTGTTAAAGCTTAATTTGTATGTTTTGGGGAATCGAAATAGCCAAATTGAAATTAACAAACTTACCTTTGTTTAGTTAGAAAAAGATTAAATTTTGTCCATTGGGTCATGTACTAAATTTTGATGATTTTTTCCTTTAGGGCTTTGCAAATGCAAGTGGGAGAAAAACAGAAGTTTCCCAGCTGGTGACTATGAGTACATAGACGTAAATTTTGCAGGAGATCGATACATTGTTCAAATCTCCCTTGTAGCGGAATTTGAAATAGCTCGTCCCATAAACCATTATTCTTCGTTACTTGACGTCTTCCCTCTAATATTTGTTGGTAGATTGGAAGAGCTGAGACAGGTTGTGAGGCTAATGTGCAGTGCTATCAAGAGCTCTATGAAAAGCATAGAGATGTATGTACCTCCATGGAGAAGAATTGAGTACATGCAAGCAAAGTGGTTTAGTTCCTTTACAAGAATAACTGACGAGGTTGCAACTAAAAGGACATCATCGTCTTTATCCAGTACCAGGTGTGTTGGATTTGATGCAAGACCACTGAAATCCTACTACAATTGTAGGGATGATTACGTGAGTAAACCTGCATTCAGAGTTTGTCTTTTGACCAATGCATCTTATGCTCACGGCCCTGGGATGTTATTGTAGTCAAATTGTGGTGCGTGAGCCTCTGATTGGTGCTGACAAATGACTGAGTGAAGTGACTTAGTTTTTTTCTTTTAACCAGGGGATAACAGTTTGTTAAATGGGTCCAGAGCAAAGAATCTAAGTTCTTTGTTAAATCATTGTAATTTGTTTTGTAAAATATGTTGCTTGCCATCCAATTGAAAGAAAATTTGATAGTTAAAACCAAAGGAGTGTTTGGTAGTTCGGTTAAAAAAAAAACAAATGTTTAAGGGTGGGGGAAAGTTTTTGAAGTTCTGAAAAACCAAATACATTTTGCGTACATTGGACATGGATTTTACATGGATTTTAGATCCCCAAATACGTCTCCTATTTTGTTTCAGAAATTAGTGTATAAAACAGAAGAGGCTTGGTTGCTCTATTTACTTATTGTTTGTTTAATCTCTCGGGATTTTAGTGTGACCAGTTTCATTCAAATACTAATAGTAATAACAAAAAGAAAGCCTATTTGTGCAACATTTCAAGAAGTTGCCAGAAAATTAATAAAAAAATAAATAAAATTTAAAAAAGAAAACCGATTTAATGACACTGGTAAATTTTAAGGCCTTAATATTTTAACTCTACTTGATCTCTCTTATTCAAGTTATGTTAAATTATAAATGATCAAATGTGATATTAGTCTTATAAAATGTAATGAGTTTGTCATTAATTTCCTTGAGAGTATTATTATTTTTTAAAACCTTATAAATGTTACCTTTTTTTTTCTCTCTAAATCTTTAAATTTATTTGATAAAATTAACTTATAAATTAATTGATAATTGATAAAATAGTTTTTTTTAACTGATTAGCTCATAGTTTATAGATTTTTAAGTTTTTAACTAATAACCTAGTAGTTTATTCATTTATAAGTATTTAATATTAGTGACTGCTAAACTAATTAATAAAAATAAACAAACTGAATTATTAAGCTAACTAGTAGATATGTTAAATTTTCTAGTTAATCTTATAATATCCATTACTAGTTGTATCTGTAAATAAGTTACTTTGGTAACCTTCACACATAACACAAAATAGTTGTCAAATATACCCCAACTTGTAACTTGGCAAAGTTACAAAGAGTTTCTAAGTTCAATTTATTTCTTTTAGAAAAATATTATATGCTTATATATAAACGATTAAAATTAGAAAAAATATCCTAAAAATTTGCCTCGAATTAATTTGTTTGAAGAAAGGCATGAAAAAAATATCATATGAATGAATTACGAGTTTTATTTCTGATAAACCCTCCGTACATGTGAACATATTTCAATTGAAAAAACACTTCATGTGAACATACCAATATTATAATAAATATATAATGTAATGAAGGGCATGGATGAGCCGAGAGAGATGAAGGCCATAAAGGGCACTGTGATCGTAACAATTACACTATTAAGCAGCACCATTCTGATTCTACTCTTCTCCCCCCAAAACAGCAGGAACCCCTCTTCTCAGCAACCACTACAGCGAGATTCCTCTTCCTTCTCCATGTCGAGGGCGCGAAGCTTTGTTCTGTGGCTTCACGGTCTGGGTGACTCTGGCCCAGCCAACGAGCCCATCAAAACCCTGTTCACTTCTCCCCAATTTAGAGACACCAAATGGTCCTTCCCTTCCGCCCCTTCCGCCCCCGTCACTTGCAACTGTATGTTTTTTCTTCTCTCCATGGAAATTATTTTCTTCTTCCCTACCAATTTTAACCACATCATTACCATTCACCTAATTGGACACTATCGTGTTACGATTTTTGCTCTTTCTTCACAGTCACAGGCCAATCCTTATGATATTAATTTAGGTTTTTAGGAGATCTTGTGTGCTTTCCCGCTCCAAAAGATTGTTAATATATTATTCTTATTTGCTCTTTTTGTAGATGGTTCTGTAATGCCTTCGTGGTTTGACATTCTCGAGATTCCTGTCACAGCTGTAAGTTTAGCTGTCTTCTCTCTCTCGGATTATTTCTTGTATAGCCACTCTCTTTTTCAAATATTAAGTGTGTAAGTGAAAATAATAAATGGTATAACAAGCTATAGCTTTTTCTTTTTTTTAGAATGCTAGGAGATTCTATGTCTCCTTATTTCTCATTTTCTGTATTGCGAAGTGCTGTCAGAATGTAATTCGGAGTACAAATATTGCATTTGGAGTGAATTATATATTCTTTTCATTTAGAAAAATGCGAGACGGTGAGCACTATTATGTTGAAAGCATCACTCGTGTTTTTATCATGGCAGTGCCAACGGTTTACCAAGCTTAAAGAGTGTATTTTTTCCTTTTTTTTTCGTTTTAGTTCAACTGCTTTGATTCCTAAAAAACTTAGTGCTCTGGCTGAGCAACTTGAGTTATGAAGAAATCACTCTTATCTCGTTCAGGATGATGTTGCCGATCTAATACACTTTTGCTGATCAATGTTCTACTTATTGTCAGGAATCTCCAAGTGACGAGAGTAGTTTACTTAAAGCTGTTCAAAATGTGCATGCTACTATAGACAGGGAAATAGCTGCTGGTGTAAACCCCAACAATGTATTTATCTGTGGATTCAGTCAAGGAGGTCTCTCATTTATTCCGTTGTCTATTTGAGTGTGTCAGTGATCAGCGTATGTGTTTGCTTGTGAAGAGTGTGTCATGCCTGTGTATATAGACTGTTTGCTTATGGTGATATTGTTTTTCAGGTGCCTTAACCTTGGCTAGTGTTCTACTGTACCCTAAAACTTTAGGTGGAGGTGCAATCTTTAGTGGTTGGGTTCCATTCAATTCTTCCATTGGAGAACAAATTACGCCCGAGGCAAAGCAGGTACTAATCCTTAGCAGTGGTAGTAGTACTATTATGTGCCAACCTTAATATTTTTTGTCTACTGTTTCTTTTCTTGTCAAGGTTGGCTATTTTCCGTTCATTTACTTTGAGAGTAATTATTATCATTTCGGATGGGAACATAGAAGATTTGTCACAGCCAATTTGGTTCAGTACCAACTCTCTATTGATCCTAGATTTACTGGAAATATTGAGTTTTCCTTTATCTTTGTTTGAATTTTGAAACAAGATATTTGATGTTTATCCAAACAAAAGTACACCGATCAAGATAGAAGACCACATTCATGGCCATAAATACACACAACAGCTTATATTTCTATTTTTGTTCCAGTATCAAGCTATTGCAGCATTTTCTATTGCTGTAGAATTGCATTACTTAAATTCACGTTATAAAACTCATGCTATTTTCTATCTGTTATTTTTCATATTAGGAATTAGCTGGTGGGAAAAGTTTGTTGCAACCTTTTACGCCAGAGCACTGTAGCCACTTTTTTCTTTTATGCATTACCTGGGGCTCAGAAAAAAGATATGCAAAATATTCATAACAAATCTACTCTCTACTCTTGCCGTTTTTTCGATCAAAATCTGCCGTGTAACAGGTTTTATTCATGAATTAATCCCCCTACTCATTAGATTAAGGGATTTTTGGAGTTCAATTCCCTAAGTCAAAAGTTCCAAAGTCCAACTCCCTATTCATGAATAAATTCAGCAGTGGCAGATTGGCAGATAAAAGCAACTTCATAGGTTTTTGGGTTTGTGAAGGACTTTAGTAAAATGGCAAAACCGTTGACATATATGTTATCAACATCTTGAAATAGTGCATTCCAAGGATTGAAAAATGCTCTTATTTTAGCACAGTACCTGCTCTCCCCATTTTTTTCTAAAACTGTCATTGTGGGGACAGATGCATCAGGTTCTGGATTTGGTGCAGTCTTAGTGCTAGATAAGCACACTGTTGCTTACATTAGCAAATCCTTGAGTCCTAAGCACTAAGCTATGTCAATATATGAGAGGGAGCTTCTAGCCATAGTATACGTTCAAAAGTGGGGAGCTTACCAATGATGCCTAATAATGCTCAGATGGGGCTATTGGAGCAAACCTAACATAGGTGGTCCGCTGATGATAGTATTCAATTACTTATTCAGGAGTTATGTAGGACCCTAACATAACAAGCATCCAAAATACTCTTGGCATAGAGGAGAACTTAGATGCAAAGGCAAATTATTTATTGGTGCCAAGTCTGATCTCAAACTTATAATATTGAAATGGCTACATGACCCATCTACAGGAGGACATTCTGATCAAGATGTCACAACTGCCAGAGTGAAATCTCTGTTTTTCTGGAGAGAGATGGTCAAGGATATCCGGCAACAGTTTGTAAAAAATTGTGATATTTGTCAGATGTGCAAACCTGTTTTGGCTGGTTCCCATGTCTGGATGATATTAGCTTGGATTTCACTGAAGGTTTCCCACCTTCACACGGCAAAGAAGTGATTTTTGTAGTGGTGGATAGACTAAATAAGTATGCTCACTTGTCGTATCACACAACCTTATACTGTAATTTGTAGTGGTGGATAGACTAAATAAATATTTTATGTATCTCAATGGATTTTGGACGATATCATCAAATTACATGGCCTCCCTAGCTCTATCTCTAGCAACAGGGACTCTGGGCTGAATTTTTCCATCCCCACGGAGTTTCTTTGAACAAATCCCACACCACTCCTTATGAAGTGGTTTATGGTCAAACACCCGTATTCATCTGCCTTACCTTCCTGGGAAAACTCACAATTTGGGGTGGAACTCTCTTTTAAGTGCTCGAGAAGTTGTGATCTAATTGCTTCAATTTCATCTTCTCTGTGCCCAAAACAGTATGTCACAACAGGCAGATAAGCATCACAGTGATACAGTTTTCAATGTCGGTGATTTTGTTTATCTGAAACTCCAGCAAATCAATCCAACCCAGACAGATTGAGTTAAGTTTTTTTGGTGATAAGGTCAAATCCGATCTAATCCAACCCAATCTCCTATGAGTTGAGTGACAGGTTTGATAAGTTAAACTCAAGACCCAATTTAATTTAACCTGACGAAAATTATTAAATAATATTAATATTAATAATAAATAGTAATATTATTATTATTCAATTTACAATTATTTTATTAACTAAATGAATATTTTTTTAATATTAAATTATTAAAATTTTCAAATATTTAATAATGTAGTTTATTTAAAAATTTATCCTAAAAATGTAACAAAATATGTTTTGAATTTACGAATTTTAGCAAAAGTAATTTAAAATTTTTGATCCAATTGACCCAAACCAATATGTTGTAGAGTGAATATGATTAAATTGAGTCTAATTAAAAAAACCAACCCAACTTTAGATTTTTCTATGTCAAGCAATTTTTCTACAAGTTGCTACACAAATTTTATGGTCCTTATTCAGTGATAGACAGAATCATATTGGTTGCATATAAACTGAAATTTCATTTAGATTCAGAGATTCATAATGTTCCATGTGTCCCAGTTGAAGAGCCGTATAGACCCACACTCTGTTGTCATTCACTCTTTACTTTTACACTTTCATGAACCATTCACTAAACGGGATCCAGAGGATAATACTGGACAGAAAAATGGTCTAGCAACTGTTAGTCAAATGGAAGAATTTACCTAATGACCAAGATACTTGGAAAATGTACTTTGAATTAATTCCCCTACTCATTAGATCAAGGAATTGTTCCCTAAATCCAAAGTTCCATTTAACAAGCATGGGTGCCTGCCATTGGTTTTTCTCATCGGGGCATGAAGTTGTTGATATTCAATTTTCCTTGGAAGTTGGAACAATGACACTTCACAGTGTTTAACTGTTTATGTCATTAGAATTTAGAACTGCTTATATATGTACTCTGAGCATGACATCAGAATAACTTAGCGTGAGTCGATGGGGTTTTTAATGTCCTTCATTAATACCCAACTGAATTTGCGGAATGCAGCTGTCATTTGTTTTTGCTTTTTGACCTATTATATGTAAATATCTACAGACACCCATACTATGGTGCCATGGAATGGATGATAGAACGGTATTATTCGAAGCTGGACATGCAGGTCCCCCCTTCCTCGAAAAAAATGGTGTTGGTTGTGAGTTTAAGGTAAATTCTATGTTTTCAACAATTCAGTTATTTACCATCATCCACGTTGACATTGTATTGCCACTCGGCAGGCTTATCCTGGTCTTACCCACTCCATAAACAATGAGGAGCTGCGGTATCTCGAGTCATGGATCAAGGCACGCCTACACAGTTCTTCACAATAGTTATTTCAGCCTGGAATAATATAATCTAAGTACATGCTTGTACTTGTGCGGATCCCCTCATCAGTTTATTTATTCTCGTTTTATTCATGGTAATGTTTGAAAGGATTTACATTGACTTAATGTGTGTTTTGTAGCACGTTTCACACACTACTCTTAATTCTTTTTTTTTTTTTGCCTAAACATGTAAATTCTGCAACACATGCGCTTTCATCCTCATGCGTTTGTCCTGGTAGCTGTTTGCGTTACCACGCCCTATTGATGGGTTTGGTTGTGTTTCGAACTTAGATAAAGCACACAAAACTACGACCAAACGGGGTTTGGAGATGTTAATCTGTAGTTTTTGTAATTCATGTTAATTATGTAAGTCCCACACACCAAACCAAACGGAATATTCTATCATGCTCTTTAGCATGTTTTAGTTTTATATTTTGAATGTGAAATCTTACTTTTTGGATGTGTTTTAAAGAAGCTACTTATAGCTTCCTTATCTTAAATGTTGTTTCTTTCTTATCAAATGATTTTCAAATTAGTTTTTAGTGTTAACTAGATTCAGATTAGATCGTTTAAGACGAGGTTGAAATATCAATTGATGTAGTTTAAGATAAATACTAATTTGTTTGGTCATACAGTAAGAAACTGGTTTAAAGCTATTTTGGAATAAAATGATTTTAAATAGCTCTTAAGTTAAACGAAGAGTTTTATATTGAATTTATTACTAATTTATTCTTGAAACATAAACTATTTTAAAATCAATTTTCAACTGGTTAATTTTGGAAACGCTTATCCAATTGGTGTTAGCCTTAACTATCTTCTCACTTTTTTTCTCTTTTCTGGTTTTTAGCATTTGGATCAATTTACTTTAAATAGAGATCTTTGCTTTTTACATAATTATTGTTTATGAAAACATGGGCAATAATAATCATGGTTATGAGTGATGAATGGGACAGATTATCCGTGAGTTGAAATTGAGCGTAAATGTTGGAATTTGGAACTTTTCTGAAATTAGACGGTGTGGCGGTGAATAATTCACTCAAATTGAGAAATTGAGCAGAAAAATGCGAAAGCATGTACTAAGTAGGAGTGGTTCCCTGATGACTAAGAAGCACACCCCACCTACAAAAAGCACTGCTCTCTGAATGCATCAATCCATCCAATGGTTTTTTTCCTTGAGTAGCAACTTGGTAACTCTCTTTGTGCAGCATATGTTCTGCCTCTTCTCTCGGGGGGACCAATTCACATGCCAATTACTATTGTATTATCATTGGTTCGACCAAACAAATCCCTCTTGAGCACACTATAATTTAAGAAGCCCTTATAGAGCAAGTGCGGGATCTTACGATATAGTAGTAGTATGAAGCGTTGGTAGAAGATAATTTTGATTTTGTGGGTGTGGGTGGTGTTGGTCCCTAGTGAGTGGGGTTTAGTTATGATGGAAGCTATGTAACGCCAATTTATATGGTTTAAAGAGTGTAGGTAGGGAAGAGATGGGATTGGGCAGGGGGGTTCACTCTGGAATAAATGATAATGAAGACAGATGAAGCACATGACACATATCAAGCACCCGACACATATCAAGCACCCAATTTTTTTCTAACAAATCTTATGCCAATAATGTTCCAAGCATCCAATGCCTTTTCATTTCATGTACCTTCCACATACATTTCATAATTTACCTTTTTGATAAAACGCCATGCATATTTTCTTTTTCTGTTGGAGTTTTTAGATGATAATTGACAATCTCATAACTTTTAGCGGTCTTCGAAAATCCTTGATAAGGAAGAAGGTCCAGATTGAGATTATTTTTAATTTAAAATCATAATAAATTTGTAAATCTTCTTATTTATATTATTTAATTTTTTTCATTTTTATTAAGTTGTACTCATACTTAAATATTATTTTTACTTGAGACGTGAAAAAGTTTTATTTTTTTCATCACATATATGTTCGTTGTATCAGAAGCCGTTCTAATCTTAATCTAGATAGGGAAAATAATTGTTAAAAACAAACATTCTAATCTAGATCAAAAGAATAATTATAAAAAGTATTTCGATATTCAAGTCAATGTTTTGATATCGAACTAAAATTATAAAAGTTTTATAGATATCTTTAACACTACTCCAATTTAATTGGTTTAGATATTGTCATAAGATAACTTTTATAGTTATTAGTAAAAATTTAGTATGATCTGCTATCTCATATAACTTTTATAGTTATTATTAAAAATTTAATATGATCTGATATCTCGATAACTGTCTTAATTGATAAATGTTGTTATGTTTTTAATAAATATATTGTATTATAAGTTTTTTCATAAAATATATTTTTTCTGTACTTGTTATATAATTTCAATATTATTTATTAAATTTTTTTTTCTAATAAGACAAACTTTAGGTAATTATATAAGAAATTCATAACTCAAACTTTAACAAAAAAATATTATTTTTATCATTACTGTAGCATGTCTTCCGATTAGACACAAATTCATAACTTCTTTTGAAGAAGTTATACAGACATTATTGTAACATGTCTTCCGATTTTGAAGTGAAAAAACGAATTTGCACTAAAAAAGAGTAATTAATATTATTTCCTTTAAAAAGTCTTTTACGTTACTCGCAGTAAAAATTTGATATAGAAAAATAAAAAAGAAAAATGAAAAGCCCAATTAAATAATATATGTATTTTAAAAATAATGTATTTACATAAATAACATTAATCAAAATTGATTATATTTGAGATTAATATATATTATTTATTTTTGAAATTGGAAAAGATACACTAAATGATTACGGTGTGAATAGTAGATTTTGTTAGAGAAAACGACGGTAAAGCACAGTCACCAACCGGTCAACCGGTCTCTCACTGCGCATTCCAATGGTTTATTTGAATTTTAATTCAAATCTACGTATTCTTTGGACTCAGAGAGGAAAAAATAATGCCAATTCAAACAAAATCATTTACTTTATTTCTCTTTTTATTTTATCAATAAAATAAAGTTTTATTTTATAGAAACTCACCTCAATTTTAATAAAAAAAACTCAAATCTTTTAAATAAAGCATCGAATTTATATATTGTGAATAAAAATAACTTGATCATGAAAAGAAACCTTATTACAGCTGGTCAATTATTATTTTTTGATAAAAACTAGCCGTTCATTGTGTATAAATACGATTACTATGGAAAAAAAATGTTTAAAAAGGTACAGTTTCATTCATATATAGAATTTTGAACTTTTGATACATGCTGTATGGTCATAGTCAACTGAAAGTCTGCACAAATATATTGTCATATTTGCGTATGTTTAACAGTAACAGTATAGTCAGTCAGATTAAAAAAATAAACAGTATAGCTACTTAGTTTTTTAGTGTATATATATATATATAAAATAAAAATAATGGTAAAAAGAAGTTATACTAGTATTTTTCTTTCTAATCAGTGAATTATGAACATTTATGACTATTTTTTCTTGTTCTTTATTTTGAAAATTCGACCTTTCTACAAAAAAGTTTGCGCGTGGATGTATAAAACTCAAATTCAACACGTAAATTTTGATACTATTTTGTTGGCATTGCAATATGGAAATTTCGAAGGAAGGACTTTTTTTGGTGAATTTATTTTAATCATATTTCGTAATTTTAATCGATAATGTAAATTTGAAACATGGTAATTAAGTAAAGTACCTTTGTTTTTAAATAAATTAAAATGTAATTCATGTAACCTAATCCATTACTATAATTGAAAATCGACTAATATTTTCATTTATGCTATTCTCAGTATAAAATGGATGGAAAATTTATCTTCACTGTACCTTCAAATTCAATTGGTACCATCCGCTGCTTTAGCATATTCTTCTTTTATATTTTTATTTAAATAAAAAATATCATATTGGATTAGCATACAAACAAATATTTAAGCTCCGGAGAGTCTTGGTCCCATGAATTTTTATTTTTCAATATACATATAAAAAAATGTTTTTATTAAAAGATTGGAATAAATAAGAAATATAATTTTTTATTTTAGAAAATCTTTTATAGTTTTTAGTACCTCAATAATATTATCTTCTCGAAAATTTTATTGTGAGATTCTAACGTGTTCCTACTTTCAAGGACAGAATCAAGAACTAGATACTGTCCAAATCCTAGAAATTATATACCATAATTTTTTATGAATTATGTCCTTTGGTTTTTCCATTATTTGAAGCAAACTTAAAATGCAGCCAAATCTTTTGAGAAATGTTTCAGTTTAAATTTTGCATATCAGAATGTTTGGTAGACATTAACTCCATCAATCCACTCTTCAGTGGTTGTCCTCTGCAGACAGAGAATCAATTCACTGTTTTGATTTTCTTATCAATTATTGCTATTGGACTAAAAAACTATAAATGATTAGTAAATTAATTAGAACAAAAACTGGTTATTACAGTGTTAATTACATAAACAGATTTTGAATAAAAGGTAATTCCAGAATAGGAAGGCAAAAAACCCTAATGAAAGTATGTGACTTGGGGTAGTTGCAAAGCATACCAACTTGGAGAAAGAGATAAACAGAGTAATTAAGTCCCCAAATGTCGAAGCATGGACAGGGACAAATCAGAGGCGTGCTGCACAAATCACAACCGTACAATTCTATACGGCTCGGTTGCACCAAGACCCGCGCCGCACCCGATTATTTTCCTTTTCATATTCACATTCTCTCTCTTAATAGTTAATAGTAAATTGAAGAGAATCAGAATAATAATAAAAGCTCATCAACCCTTCAAAGCTCAAACTTTTGTTCTCTTCTTTCTCTCTCTTTCTCAAACAATGAAGAAGCTCTACCGTAAAGGAACCGTCCATCCCTCCCCCTCTTCCTCTCCGCCGCCGCCAACTATCTCCGACCACCTCTCCTTCCTCCCCGCCACCATCCTCACCCTCACTCTCTCCCTCTCCCCGGAGGACCGAGAAGTCCTCGCCTACCTCCTCTCATGCTCCTCCTCCAACAACCACAACAACAACAACTTCTCTAAGAACCACAACCACCACCGCCGGAACCCTAAGGTGGTCGTTGACGGCGATCACGCTCCCCTCTTCAACTGCTCCTGCTTCCGATGCTACATGAGCTACTGGGTCCGCTGGAACTCCTCTCCCAACCATCAACTCATCCACGAAATCATCGACGCCTTTGAAGACTCTCTGACCCACACAACGAAACCCTCCAGAAAGGATAAGAGAAACAAGAGGGGCTCCAAAACCAAGCCTTCCGAGTTGACTCGCTCCGAGTTTCACTCTTCGCCGTCCGAAGCACTCCCGGAGGGGAGCAGTAATGGCGGCGGTGACGGCAGCGAGGTTGAAGTTGGTGAAGGCGGTGACGGGGGTGGCGATGAGGAGAAAGGGTCGGTGAGAAGGTTTGTTAGTTTCATTGGAGAAAGGATTTGGGGTGCTTGGGGTCCCTGAATGAATATTCAAGAGAAAAGGTGGGTTTAATCTTTACCCTGTCTTTCTCTTTTTGTTTCTTCCTTTTTTTTTATTTATTTCTAAACTTTTTTTTTTCTTGTTGTACATTAATCACTTCTCTTCCATGTGTAAAAAGAAATGGCAGTCTCTTTTTCAGCTTTCCATTAGTTTTGTTATAGTTTCAATGAAATCATAGGCATTAATTTTTGTTTTATTCACAATATATTTCAGCGGTTAACTTAGCTAAATCTTGAATGTTTCTTATTTGAAGTGGAGCATGAAAATGCAGGACACAGTGTCCTTTTTTCTGAGTATTGAGCCAACTATTTCTCTTAAGAGAAAGCTACCTAATAGATTTGCAGCTTTTACCTATTACAGATGCCAAAACTTTCCACTCTTATTTTGATGCTTTTTGCTGAATAGAATGACTTCATTTAATTTGTTCAAAGGAGGTTTGTTTTGTAGGTTTGCTTTTGAATAGCTCTTGATTTTAATTTTGACTGCCATGAAGAAACATAAATAAAGCAACACTCAATATGTCTGGGGGAATTTAAGCTCCTATTAATGTCTTTTTTTTTTTTTCTGGATTCCAAATGGAGGGCATAATTACATATGATTAATTTCTCACGAAGGTGATTATTATTAGCGTTTTTCTTGGGACGAAGATATTATCAATGGAAGTTATTGAGATAGGGACATAACTAAAAGGTTATATTAGAAATATTACATGCATACTATCAGGTATGTGTGTAAGATTATTGCCATTTGCAAATGAGGGTAACAAAATGATTTACCCTATGGAAGGGGCTAAAGAAAACTCAGAAATTATATAAAAAATAAAAGAGAGGGGTATAGATTTTGGCTCTTATTTATGGTAATTTTCAGACATCCTGTTTGGTGGGTGTTTGGTTGAGAAGATAGGACAAAGGAGGAATATGGAAATAAAGTAGGAGTGTAGTATTCTTTTTATAATTATTTTTACTCATTTTTATTTTTCTTCTATCAAGTATTTTTGTTTATATTTATTTTTTTTAAAAGCACTGATAATGAGCTGGAGCCCTTTAACACAGTGATTTATGTGATAGTAATATTTTATAGTAATTATATTTTAATGTAATTGGTGAATAATGATTAAGAATAGTAGTAATTTAATAGTAATTTAAGGGAATATTGTTATTATTGTAATAGCAGGGAAGTGAGTAGGAGAGGGCGATTTATGATTTAAAAGGAAACCACCGAGCTTCTGTTGTGTGGCTTATAAATATTTGGGCGGTGGGGGCGGTTTTGTTCGTGGCTCCTAATTTTCTTTCCAAAACTGCCCCTGGGTGTTGCCTTTGTAGGTGGAGGGCACGAGGGCACAACCGGGAAAGGCATTTAATTTATGGTTAGAAAGAAAATATATATATTAATTTAAGAGGTTAATGAATAGAGAAGGAGGGTTAGGTGTCACGATGAACGAGGTCGGCGAAAGCAAAGGGCTTCGATTAAAGCAAAAAAGTAGTTCTCTCTCTTCGTTTATCTCTAAGAGCCATCTGTTCACTCTGCTGTCCCAAATCCAACGTCAAACTCTCCATCACTATTTCTTAAATAATCATTTTATTACTTTTATTTTTAAATATTGTCGTCATTAAAACAAATAATTATGTCTGCAGAGGAAATGTTAACAGTTTTAATTTTTTAAATTCAACATTTGACTTTCTCAATCTCCATAATAGAGAAAAAAATTACAAAGTTTGAAACTGTTATGATAAAAAATTGTTAATGCAAATTACAATTCTAAACGGGTCTTGAAAAAACGATAGAAAACTTTCGACATAAGTATTTATCTAACACTTTTTAACAAGTTACATTGACTACTATTTTTAACAAGTTGCATACTAAATATCTTAAATTTTCAATTAAATTGAATTTTGTAAAATGAAAATAATGAAAATTATTTCCATTATCTTATAAATCATAGTAAGTTAACAAATTTGCAATAGTATTAATAATAAAAATAATAACATTTTGTTTGTCAAGTGTATAATGTAATTTCTTTTTAGGAGTATATACTTTATTTTATTTTTAAAAAATAAAGGTTATATTTAGTCTTTTTTTTATATAGAATGCCTTTTTATTATTGTTTAACAAAAAATAGTCTTAAATGTAGTCATTTTTAAATTTTTAATAAACAACTTTTTCTTGAATAGACATTAAACCTATTTTCAATATATATATATATATATATATATATATATCATTTATTAGAAAAATAATTGAAACTAACAATGTTTTGAAAAGAATAAAAATAATTGTTGGTATCACAAGGGATACCTTAGGGAAAAAATTAAATAAATTAAAGATAAACTAATTGTTACTAAAATATTATAGTAGAGTGTATGATTGAGTGAAAGACATGATGATCTATACCGTACATTTTTAAAATATAAAAATACCACCTTTATGCTAAAGTCGGCTAGAGTAAGTACAAAATTTACTATCTATTGATTTCTAACCTCGGAAATATTTATAACCTTCTTATTTATAACGTAAATATAAACGATATTATTTGTAGAAAAGTTGTACATCAAATATTTTAATTATAACATAGCATCCTAATAAGTTACTCTAAAATACACAATTCACTATAACCTTCTTCGTATAAATACCGAAAACTCAATCTTGTTTTACATTAAAAACTCAAATTAATAGATCATAAACATATATTAATTATTTATTACATAGAAATAATATTTTTTTGTGAAATGTGCCCTTAATTATTAAAAATATCTCTTCCTTTTGAAGGTTGAAGGTAAAAAATGTAAAATAGTTTTGTATATGATAAAACTGTGAAAATCTAAGTAACAAATTTCTTTTATGCTGAAGAAAGAGGTTGTTAAGGATAATTTAAAAAAAGTTTGTATATTAATTAAAATAATTTATTTCTTTATTTATTATTTTGAGTTATTAACGAATAAATAAAATGGAAGGATGGGATTGAGATTAATTCATTTTATTTATGCTTTCAAATGATCCTTATTTATATTTTCTCTCTCTCTTTATCTATATATAGAGAGAGAGAGAGACATAAACTAACAAATTTCAATAATTCAAAATGTCAAACAATCTAATATAGTCCAATATATATCATTTTAAAAAATTATGAATATCTCATGTAATCTCTTATCTTAATATTTATATATCGCATCTTAATAATATCTACTTAATAACTATTGTCATATGCACAATATATTATTAATCATATACACAATCTCTTATTTGACTAGAATCTCTTACTCTTTTGCTTACGCAAAAATATAAAAATATCAGCAAATTTAAAAAAACATCGATAAATAGCTCAAAACTCTTTCTATTATTTTTACATCTATGATAAGTTTAAATATTTTATTTAAATATTGCATTAATGCTTTAAAACTATATAACTTTAAAAACCTGTTATTTTAATATTACATTAATGCTTCAAAATTCATATATTCATATCACAGTAGTGTGTTCAAGATGACTATCCAAATCCAAAAATGACATAATTTAAACAACATAAACAATCATATTAACGCAATTTCAACTTAATCTAACTAAAACATCTAATAAAATAAGTTTAGAACATCTAAAAATAACTACTTCAAACATGTATTCGATTAACAACAAATCCAAAATCAAAAGTTAATACTACCATCATCCAAAATCTAATGACTTAATATTTTTTCAATTCTAATATCAAATTCTTAATATATTTAATTTCAACTAAAAAAATCAACTACTGAATTTAAAAATGAATTAATACAAAGTTAATTTATCAGTTCTCATTACTCAGTTAACGTTTTCCTTTCAAGTCAAATGAATTTCAGAATAGAAAAAAGGTTAAAAGTTACTTCTAAAAACTCTAATCATCTAAAAGGCATCCAAAAATATAAAAAATGTCAAAAATATTAAGAATCCAAAACTTCAACCCAAACCCATAAAAAATAGAAAATAAATTATAAATTTAAACCCTAAATAAACTTAATTTATAAAAAATCCTAATAGATAGGAAATGATCATTATTTTATAACCTTCTTAGTGACGTTATATGATATAAACAAATATGACAACCAACTTATAAAAAGGGCCAAAAAATATTTAAAGAAAATAATTTTAAATAATAATAATAATACTTTTTAAATATTAATTAAATATTTAATTTGTATACTCAACTTAAAAGTAAAATTTTAAATTTTATTCCTTTAAAAACAAATATTTATACTAAATTGAAACCAACTCAGTGAGTTGTCTGTGATTTTGGTGAATGGATTAGTTGTCGAAAAGATTACTATACACCTGATATCACAGGAAATATTGTTAATTATTAGTTTGATTAGGGCATTCTTCACGCTTTATGCAACTTGCACTACTTTTATTTGTTACACTGATCATGATGTAATCATACTTTATTATTCATTCATGGTATGAAAATATCTCGTATATATATTAATATGATCATGAAAAATATTAAAACAATTAATTACAATATTCAGATAAATTTTAATGTGTAGAATTATTATATGTTCAATTAAAAATTGGGTGTGATGTGACCTCTAATTTCTTCTCTCCTCCTTTATCACACTTTGTTTGGTTTTTTGGATGAAAAAATGAAGGAAATGGATGACACTTACAAATGGCTTCACCCTCATTTTCAACAATAAATAAGTGAAAGGAAGAGGAATAAAAGGTAGGTCCAGTTTAATATTTTAATTACTCCAATAAATATAAACATTTTTGCTACCATAAGATCCAAAGGACACATCATTTTGTATGTTTGTATTGTGTGGCCTTCAAATTTAATGTATTTTTTAAGATTTGTTTATCAATAAAAATATGATTTTAATATATTTCTATAAATATAAGTGTTTACTGAAAATAATATATAGTAAAATAGTTGTTTTTAATTTTAAAAAAATTCATGTTGGTAAGATCTATATTAAAATAATAATTCCATTAATAAAAAACTCTTACCATTAGACGCTTTAATTTATTTCTATTAGAATATATGTAAAATATCAGGTGAATGATCTTTCAACATGTTTCCAAACGTAGAATCCCTGTTACACAATTTATTATTTAATAATGAAGATGTCAATAAAATATTAGTTACTTAACTAAAAATTTTTATAGATCAATTTAGAAAAATAAACAGTGAAAAATCAAGCAAATCCACAATAGATCAATTGTTAAAAAGTTGTATTAATTTTCGTTAAATATAAAGTTTGAGTCTATAAAAAATATTACAATCTATTTATCTTTATTTTTGTTTTGTATTAGAAAATATTGAGAGTATTTAAAGTCTAATCAGCTTATATGTGAATATTACTATTTAAGAAATTAAATTTAATTGCTCCTACTACAATTAATTACTATTAAAGTCTAACTCTTCTTGTTTTGTGTGCTAATTTTTGGTTTAGGAATCCTTGACTTTGTGTTATCAATCAACTTATCATCCTAGCTCTTGTTTGTAGTAAATTTTCAAACTTCTATTTTCCATCCTCTCACGTATCACTCTAAATAATCTTCTTTAGTCTTTTGCTTAGTCATTAAGGAAACCAATAAATAATAAAATTTGCATCCGATACAATCATGTCATTAAAGAGACAAATAATATATAATATATCATTAAACCAGCGAAATCACTCTTCAAATTTTATGATTCTAGATTAAAATATTACATAACATCTATTGGTATGATTTAATATGAAAATACAAATTATTTTAAAAAAATTAATTTCATTAAAGAGGTTGCACTTTAATTTATTACACGAATATGTTATCTCTTAAGATGAAAAATACTTAACACGACGTGTATATATACTTTCAATTTGTAATTACTCAACACAATTTTATATGTCCTAAGTTTTTTTCTCATCAAATCTCACGTTTTTTCCCCTCTATCTTATGCTTCTTACTCTGTACGCATCCCAAAAAATATACAATCATTATTTTTCATAATATTTTAAGGTGCCTTATTTTTTTCTTCCAAGTATTTATAGATAAAAAAAAGAAATTAGAGAACTGTTATTCCACTGTGGCATACTTTTAAGTAGTAATGCATTCTACTCTAATATTAATTTTTTTCTTCAATAAAATTGAGTACCAGTTATGTTTCTAAAACTTTAAATATAATAAATATTTTCTATAATTAGCATTGATACCTATAATTTTGTTTTTTTATATATATTCAATTATTATGAATTTTTTATGGGTTGAATAAATTTAATATATACTTTTAAAATTATAATTTAAGTTTATATTTTTGTGAGTCTTAGTTTGTGTTGCTTATGTCTTTTTGGTGAATAATGTGTTGACGTAGGTCCATCAACGATGATGTGTCACGTTGAGTAAAATGTTAATTTAATATGAATGTATACATATTAAGGAAAATGACAATATTTTTTTTTAATTACAATCAGATTTTCATGTGGATAAAATGAGATGATAGTTAATTTATAAAAAAATATTTAAAAAGAACTTGTCGATGAACTCTATGAACATTGAACTTGAATTTGAAGAATAACCTTGACCTTTGCTCACTCTCCCTCCATTCTATGATTAGGACTTGCCCTTACCATGTACAAAGTGGGTGATGATGATTATTTTTATTAAAAGAACGTGTTTGGTAAAATTAGTTTAAAAACTGGTTTAAAGGATTTGAAAAATTAGTTAAACTTAAAAGTAAGTTGACATGAAAGAGCTAAAATCTGTCAATTCTATAATACTTATACATAAATTTCAATTAATAGATCACTTATTTAATTTTTTTTTTCTATTACATTTGAATATTAATATTATTTTATATCTTAAAATATTTTCAATTGAATTTAAAATAAAATAAAAATAACATAAATCTAAGTAAGTGATACTTTTATATTCACGACTATTAAAGCATTGTAATATTAAAATCATAGAATAAACAATATACTTAGCGTGTTTAAATTTTGACTTAAAACTATGTAAACTCAACTCAGCCTTTCAACGCCGTCATATGCTCAAAAATTTCACAAGGAGGTAAGATAGTTGTATTAACGTTGTTTGTAAACAATGAATTATGGTATATATATATATATATATATATATATATATATATATATATATATATATATATATATATATATAAATTTGTTCATATAATATTTTTCCAAAGTGCCAAATGTAAGCATAATTACAGTCACGCGTGACAAGTAATCAAAGATACATTTTATCATGTAATTTTTTTATTTTTTATTTTAGTGAATGACGACAAGTTGATAAGGAGAGAAAAGGAGATGTAGTGGGGTTAGGTATTGGGTCCGTCATGTCTTCTCACTTTTCAACTATGATTCTCATGCGCCCATAAATTAAGCTATGTACTAATTACCAAATAATGCACCAATAATCCAAGTTTATTGTTTAATTGACAAATAAAGTTATAATTAATTTCTAAGTTTCAATACCTTAAAGTCGTGTTTTGTTTAAATTGATTAAGCAACATAACTTCTAAATACCTGTTCATGGTATGATTTATGCAGTGAATTGATAAAACATGGGGCATGAGTTTGAGGGTGAATTATAAGTTGGTAAGAGACAAAAAGAAAAAAACAAGAGAGAAGATGGAGGAAAGTTGCCTTGAATAGTGGTTAACAAGGAGTGTGTTGTGCAGGTAATATAACGGCAATGTAATCTCAACAACCAAATGATCCAAAAATTATTAAGTCTTTTCCTTATCATGTTTGCTACTTCTAAGGCTACCTTTCAAGATACTACTAGAGATGCTTTCAAATATTGCTGCACCACAGATTTTTTAGACACATGCCTTCACTACCCAACAAACAACATTTTTTTCCCTTTATTTATAGCACATCCTCAAAGAAAGTGTAGGAAAGAACAATCAGAAAAGCAAGGCGTGCATCTAGAGTAACCAGCCACAATTCTGTGACTGATACTACATGTAATATTAAACAGCAATTACATATAATTGGTACACAACTTACCATTATTCCGTACTGATCTAAAGTTCCTAACACAAGAATATCTAGTGGACTGGCCTATATAAATTCTACAATATTGTGTGACACTTAAGCATCTGAAGTTACACTATATAAATTCACGAGTAACTGTCACAATAGAAAAATCTTGTAATTATTTTATAGTTAGCTTGCAGGGTGCTTAAAAGGTGGAAATTAACTTCCAAGACAAGAAGAGGGATAAAATATAAATGCGGGTTCCAACAGTAGTGTAGTTTTAGTTAAGAATAATGTCAGCGTTTGTGGTGGGTGGATCAATTTAACAGGTGCCAACGTATTAATGCAGTAGCACTTTGCTCTCATGCTGTTTGGTATGATGGATGTTGTTGCTTTGTTGAGTTTGGTTAGCATATGGTAGTTGGAGGTTGGTGTGCTTCAGATTACAATTTCAGGTAGCTAACTATATAAACGCACATTTTTTGCATGCACAACATAGTAATTAATTCCACTTGTACTAGACTTGTGTGTGTTTGCAAATTAAGAGTTTAGCAGATCACATAATTCAGTTGTACCTGTCTTTAATGAAATAACTGATCCCTTTGACACAACTGAAAAAGGTACAGTTACATAATAATACAGTTGAAAGAACATGAAGCATGTATAATAATATATATAGATATAATGCAAAGTTATAAGAGCTTCAATATGGATGACAACAGCAATATATACCTTATATAGGGAATCAAGCCTGTACAGGTATGGAAGAGCTCATAGAGACGCAACCTTTTAAGCGTTCAATGATGATGTTTTTGCTGACAAGGCCTGAATGATGAGTCAGAGGAAGACCCTCTTTCACACACTCATCGTACTTCTCCAGAGTGCACACAATGTCACTGAAATCTGGCCTCTTTGAAGGGTTTGCTGACCAACAACGCTTTATCAGATGGGCAAGTGCTGGTTGGCAACTAGCAGGCAGTGGAGGCCTTTCGTTCTGCTCAAATATCTCATATCAGTGCTCAATAAAATAAGCAATGCTAACATAATCATACCAATATCATGCATTATAGATACACTGACAATAGCATTTTGTCACATTAATCCACAATTGTTCACTGCTATGTTTTCCAACTCTTTGGGCCATTTAGAGAGTGGTTGTTGGGACTAAGGAGGGAACACATTCAGGCCCATTTTACCCATTAAGGGATTCAATTCAGGACTCATGTTTGTCGTGGACCCCCTCTCACAAAAAGTCAAGATTCTTGGACTTGCAATTGTCCTCTTTGCATCAAATTGAAAAGAAAGTCTTTACCAAAGAAAATGAAGAATCTGAAGATGAAGTTAGTACAATTCATCACGTGGAGTTATCTTAAACGTGGCCAAATAATTCCAAGCTTCCACACCTGGAATGCTACCTTGCTGGCAACAGTAACTGTGCCTGATGCTACGTTATTAGCTGGTACCTTATTTGTTCCATCCTAGGAATTACACTTGTCAACACTTCCTCAATTGCGTCTTTACCCCCCTATACGGTGGTAATTAGCCTACTTTATTCTAAAGAAAGTTTCTGTTCTACACGAAAACGCAATGACCAAAATGAACCTTAAAAGATCTTGACAAAAACTATTAATGTAGCAGTTACAATTTTATGTCACCTTTTACACTAACATCTTACCTATTTTTTTATACAAACAATTGGCAGCATTTTGGACGGACTTGTAAGAAGAGAAATATGTGAATATCATTGCTCCCTAAAACAAAGGCATTTCTGGCTCTGATAGGACAATGATAGACCAAGAGCCAATTGAAAGAAGACAATACTATTAGTATTAACATTAAGCACATGCAACAAGAAACTTCTGTATAAACTCTTTCAAGTAAAACAAAGAATCTATCTTTTTCATGAGTTAAATTTAATTTATGTAAAAATTAAAAGAATTATATGAAATAACTTACATAAATTAATTTCAATTTATTTTCTTATAACAAGGATATAAGAATATTGAGTATAACACTAAAGATTAGCATACCATCTAGATCTCATAAAACTGACATGCCTCTATATGGCATGTGTGAGTTATATTATATGCCAGAATAATAGTTTTGTTTATGACTAAGAAAGATGAAGATTGGTACGATAAGAAAAGAACAAGGGACAAAAGGGTATATATATATGATTAAGGGGTAAAAAGAAGATTAAGCAGAGAATTAAAAATTGATGCAGCATTATATGCATAGGGATGTGACCTTCTCAGCAACAGCAAAAGCAGCTTGAACAGGGGTCATTCCTTGGAAGGGAAGTAGAGCAGTGGTGAGTTCCCAGAGCACAATTCCAAAACTGTAAACGTCAACTTTACGGGTGTAAGATTTTTCCTTAATCATCTCAGGGGCCATCCAACGATATGTTCCCATGTTTCCCTTGGTCTCCCGACACCGTGTTTCGAGACACGATGTTCCAAAGTCTGCCACCTTAACCCTCATCTCATCGTTGAGAAGCAAGTTATTTGACTTGAGGTCTCTGTGGATCACACCCTGCGAATGAAGGTACTCCATACCCCTTGATATGTCAAGGGCTAACCTTAGTATGGTTTCTGTGGAAAGAGAATAAGGTTCCTTCTTGTTCAGATACATCCTCAGAGTTCCTTGTGACATGTATTCTGTTATGATACAGTACACTGGCGGTTTTTTACAAGCTGCAATAAACTGTAAATTAATACACCTTTATTAGTCACCCCTCCATCTTCAAATTCATATATTATATATGCAATTTTCGGATATCTCGGTCAGGTATATATCAGAGACTAATTAAGCCTCAAGTATGTGTGGATATATATTCATTTAAAAGATAAAACTCTCTCCTAACAAGTACTCCTTTTTTTATACATACAACTATGAGATTGCATAGAACATGATTATCTATCAGTTCTTTTTAAGTATGTGACTATGGTTTAATACGAATATGTATATGCAGTAGAACTTTGAAGTCAAAAACAGTTGAATAGTGCTCTCCTTCAATTCCAAATCCGACACAAACAAAAATTCATAAAGCTAAACAAACAAAAATTATGGGGACAAGAAGGTATGTGTGTGTTCACAGACTAACAGTTAAGTGGTGTAGAGTTGAAGAGCTTAATGACCTGCACTATGTTAGGGTGAAAGAGACGTGAAAGTAAAGCAACTTCTGACTTGAATTGCTGTTCGAGCAAGCCTCTTCTCTCCTCGTCCTGTGTGGGAATCCTGGCCATTTTGACAGCAACAGCTCTCTGCTTGTAAATTCCACGGTAAATCCGACTGTGAGCACCAGAAGCAAACTTGTTACCTATGAAAAGTTGGGAAAGGTCAGCGGTCCATTCTTCTTGATCCTCCTTTGAGGCTTCCCATGTCTCCACATTCTCAGAGTCCAATATCATGGACCATGATTCCAAGCTGTCAAACCTTCTTCTCTCCATGTTCTCCAAGTCAGAATCCAACAGGGTCTTGGAAGACGAAGAGGGTTCTGGTAGAGGCTTGCTCTTGAACCTCCTCAAACGAAGCGCATGGAAACATGAGCCTCCCATTGAAGCTCTAGCAAAGTGCATGCCTCTCAAAGAAATACGTGCAGTGAGTGATGCTTGCTTTGCTTGTCAGAACAATCTGTCAAAAGGAGATTTTCTTCTGAACGTGTGAACGGATTTCAGGAAGTGCATAAACCGATTCCGAAACATAGGCTCCAACAAGAAATGAAAAACAACAAGAAGACCACGAGTCAAAATGACTCATTTACGAATTCAGAGAAGACCCTTTTGGCTTGTGTATCAGGAAAATAAAAATAAAGATGTGTTCATATCAAGCAATTGTCACACTGTGAAGGGTGAAAATTTCTGCAACAGAAACATATGAATTGGAAGTAATTGCAGGGAAAGTTCATGAAGATGGAAATTCTAAGGAGAAAGAGAAGAGAAGAAAGGAAGCAGTTTTCACGGTTTGTTTGTCCTAATAGGAGGGGTGAGGAGGATTAGGTCGTGTAGCACCATAAAGATGAATTCAAAGGGTGAAGCTTCAAGGGTGTCTCGTGAGTGCTTGGTTCAAAAGTAGAGCCACAGAGAGAGAAAGAGAGAGAGACTTTTTGCTGGATTTTAATTTAATTGAGCTACCTTGCTCCTGTTCGCGTTTCTTTTTTTGCATGCATCATCACATCATCAATGATAAGTGGCCACAGTGCAAAGCATGGTAGATTTGAGCTTTGCGTTTTGCTCATCCAACAATTTTGTACTTTTCATTCTGCTCATAGTTTGGGACATGTCCCATGTTGCATCCTTCAACAACTGTAGCACCACATTGTTAGCACCAAAAAAAGTCCTAGAATACATGTACATGTGGCACCTAACCTTGCCAAAAAGATAAAGATTAAAGCGCACACAAGTGCCAAGTCAAGAACCGTTTGATCCAAATGCCACTCATGATTCAACTCTCAGTTCTTCTCACAAAAAAAAAAAAATGTACTGAAAGGTACAGAAAGTGCATGCAGTACCTTAATTGAGGGATTTTGATTTGGATTTGCATGAGCTATATGTATATACATATTGGCAGACATTTTTTGTGAGTTGGGTCTCCTTTATTCCATCTGGAATAATCAATTCAATAGATTTGATGGAGGCAACTTTTGTTCTTTCTTTAAGCATTTCAATTGTGGATCATCTAAGCTTATAATATTCCAACCAGGCATTGGATTGAATTGCTGCAAAGGAAGGGATTCTGAGTGCGGAATCAGACCTTTTAAATAAAATTTGAAAGGTGTGTGAATCAGATTAAGACAAATGTGTTAACGAACGATATAAGATTTATCGTATAAACATATGAAGATGAATGATTAAGGAAACAAAATACTCGTAAGAAACCAAACCCTCCAATGCTTCATTCCAATCCTCCATCCCACTCAAAATAGTTTGATTCCAATTAATCGACAACCACCACCGTGCTGTTGTTGGAGTTTTTTATTTTGTATTTTCTCCTCCCAGGAACAGGTTTGTTTTTTTTAATAAAAAACAATATTCTTTCAACTTTTCTAATAATCTTAAATGGAAAAGGTTAAATTTATACATAAATATTTTAAAAATATTAGTTTATTAGTTTTTTTTCAATCTAAATATAAAAGAGGTGTTTTTAATTAAATTTCCTACTACAACTTTTATATGAATGCGGAGAAGTCACGTATAGAAGGTATTTGTCACATTATTAGATAATATAATTCTTAAGAAACTTATTTTATCTTTGAGATAAAAAAAAGTTATATATACCTAACGTCCAAATAATTGTTTATAAGATAATTAAAATTAAATCTTATGTATAATTAAATTTTTTTAGTATTAATAAAGCTCAATATTTAATGTTATTAGTTATTAATAACATTAAATAGAAATATGTATGTACAAAGATGGAAACTAAAAACACGTTTAATATTAATTTTTTAATTTTTTCCTTCTATAAATAAATGATATTGTAACCAACTTCAAACCAAAAAATATAATCTAAAAGAGCATTCCAATATTTTTTTTACCAGGAGATAATCGTTTATTGCTTAAATAATATTTTGGCAAATCTTATATTTTATTTCAGATGCAATATAGTTTTTATTATTTTTATTCAATGATAAATATTAAACAAATTACGTAAATAAGTCACACGTAAAAATTTCATTAAATGATTATAGACATGTAGCAACGCTATACAACAAGTTTGACGATTTTTATTATAATTATTTTACAAACTATATCTATCGTAACTTTTTAATGATTGATAGTAGATAAAAGATATTCAAAAAAATGTATAAATCATACAAGTTAACTTCTATTGATTAGTATTTTTAAAATTTAATTTTTTATTATAAATATTCATTCAAAAAGTGTCTTTTCAATAATTTAAAAAAAAAAAAAGTAGCTTTTGCCTGCAGACGTGAATGCAAAGTATAGATGAAGAACAAGGTTCTCCAACATAAATGCATCTATAGTTCAACCTTGATTTAATCATTCTCTTTTTGTTGGGCTGAGCATGAAGATCTTTTTTTTTTTTTTTTTTTTTTGGTTTTTTTTT
>Ga0209489_103368_pt1 | contig 31247 bp, 14 predicted proteins | sample SiratrowhiteBW_FD_187527 | JGI IMG/M metagenome (GOLD analysis project Ga0209489, IMG submission 187527) | Root nodule microbial communities of legume samples collected from California, USA - Siratro white BW (SPAdes) (version 2) | ecosystem: Host-associated > Plants > Roots > Nodule | place...
ATATATATATATATATATATATATATATATATATATATATAAAGTAAAACTTTTAGCTACTTTTACATTTATTAAATGAATTTTAGTGTAGGAACTAGTAAAAGGACACGAAGATTGTTACGGAAAAATGATTGATATGGTCTTTTGTTGTTCGTGTAAGAATTATCTTAAAAAAGATAAACCATAGACTAACAAAAATAATCGCACATACAAAATTTGTTGGTGAAATGATTAAGATGAAAATTAATGATGGTTTAAATGAAAAATATCATGTTGAACATGAACATTGGAAATTATTTAGTTTGGAAAAAACACGAAAAAGTGAAACTGGAAAAAGAATAGGTTGGTGTGAGATGGAATTGAAAAAATAGTTGGAGAAATCATAAAAAATAAATTAATATCAAGTTATTCACGTATTGCACACATTTAATTAGATGATAGTGGAACACACATATAAAAAAAGATAAAGTAGATTGGGAAAACAAAAAGTATGTCTAATGCATGTTTACAATTGTCTAATAGACCATATTTAAATAATTAGTGAATCTAATGCACTACGTTTATAGCAAAAACAATTGTAATTGAATAAAACTGAATTACAACACAACACTCCCTCTTAATTTAGTTTTCAACAATTTGGTAAAATCGTTTGCAACTTGATCATGAGTGTTGGTATATTTCAGTTTCAATTTTTCTTCGTTCACCTCGTTTCTCAATTAGTGAAATTTAGTATTAATATGCTTATTCTTATCATGAATTACGAGATTCTCTGACAAGTTTATTACACACATGTGAATGAAATATTTTATTTCTACATAACGTTTAAGCTTTAATTCAATCAGCAATTTGTCTATCTATACAACTTGAGATGTACTCTACTTCACAATCACTTGTTCCTTCTTTGAGCTCAATGAGACCGGGACTCCTTCTACAAATAACACAAACCCTGCAGTTCTCTTACAATCATCCTTACCACCTCTCCGATTTACATCAATGAATCCAACAACTTCAATTTTAGGAGTTGGTGTGTTATTTTGTGGAAAGAAACATTTGTCTTTGCTTTGATGTATCTGAGAATTTATTGGGTAGTTAGAGGATACCATACTTTATGACTCTCTGCATTACTTTCCATTAACAAAAGTTCATATAGTTGCCATAATGTATGAAACTTAACCTTTTTAATTTTTGTGACACCTCCACGAATTCTTTTAAATATCTCCTAAATCTCCAGTGGTGTTTTTGCTAATGCAATCTTCTTAAAGTTTGATGTAAGATGAACAATGTCTTGCAATCTTTCTTTTCAATCTTCTTATCTACATCTTTGCTAAGCTTTTTTTCCACATTGACTAATAACATATTTATAATATTCTTCAACAAGATCTCGTGCTTATAGTAACTTCTAATTATATCTTCCAATTTGCTATTGTGAGAATTAGAAGATTTGTAAGAATTAAAATCCTTTTTTTATTGTAACGTTAGTTCCTTCAAACCTTTCAAGATACCAATTGTTGAGAAAAAAAAAAAAGAAGAAAGAAAGTAGAAACATGCATTATCTCATATACAAACTGAATTACTACACAAGAAATTGAAGTCTTTATTAAGATATTTACCAAGCTAATAATAATAGTTATATTATTAGATAATACAAAATATATTCAACAATTTATTGATTTATATTACTGATTATTTTCCTAATTTACTTAATAAGAATAAAAAAATAAATTCTTAAAAAATAATTCATGTGGTTATATTGTTTTTCAAAAGGTCTAATAAATATATTATACTAAAACATATGATATTTTTAATTTAATATAAATAATCTGGTACTCGTATGTAGCCAAAAAAAAAGAAATATAATAAAAAATATGATAATTTTTAACAATATTTAATATTTGAAGCATATCATATAGCAAAATAAATAATAATATAATAATAATTATAAAATATAATATAAATTATGATTAGATGATATGTTAAAATCACATATAATTCTTTTATAAATATTAATTTATTTATTATTCAAATTATGAAAATAAAAAAACAAATTTTAACTAAATCATATTTTAGTTAAATATTTATTTTTCGAAAGAATATAACAAATTATATAATATTTTTAAATTGAAACTTTTATTCAAACAATTGTAAAATTTATGTGTCCAAATTAATACAGATGCATAGAAAATAACATGATGAATAAAAAAAACTAATAGTATATATATAAAGAGGAAACATAAAATTATTTTAAAAGTAACCCTTCTATGTTTTTCTTTAAATAATTTAATTCCTCATTGAAATATATAAATATAATATATATATATATATATATTATATTACATTATTATATTATACATTATATATTTTGTAAATAATTTAATATATGTAATATATTATATTATACTGTATATTAATATATGTATATATATTATAGCCTTTTTTTAAGATTAGACAAAATATGTCGATAAAATTACAGATAAGGGTACTCAACCCAATTACAACTGTTGCCTGTATATGTGTTGTTGTTATCATCGTATTTAGCATTTATCTTATCTTATTGTTTTATATATAGTTCACTCCTTTCTTTGAAATAAATAATCCAATAAATTAATAGATATGATAGAATAAAATTATCATTTTTGCTAAATTTCTTTTTCCCATATTTTTTCTAGTTGAAACGAGATTGAATTTCAAGTAAAAAAGAGAGTAAAACACGCATAAAATTTTTTATCACAAAATTTGTTTTAACAGATGGAAAAAAAAAAATCCAAATACGAGCATCTGAAGTAAGGGAAATCCAAATACATAAACATATAATTAAGTCAAAGAGATACTTTTCGCATTATTTTTGTCGTTTGTCCCTTTATTTTCTAGCATTATTCAAACATGGGTAAGTGTAATTATTTTCCAAACTCAATAATAAAAGTTAGTTTAACATTTTTAAAAGTTTGATGTGACTTGAAAATCCAATTCCTAACTTACTTAATAATCAAAAGGTTGAAAAATCATTTCTAAATCAACCAATAGAGCCAAACTTGTCGAAAAATATTTAATTATAAACTTAACATGATTAATAATAGTTCGTATGTTATTATTATTGTGGGCCAATAAACCTTTCTGGACTTTTAATCAAGCTGGTATAATTTTATAAAAAAATATAATTCATTCCAAATAAAAAAATAATTAATATTAATTAAAATATGTGAACCAAACACGACTTTTTTTTCTCATATTAAAGTTATTGGAGCAAATTCTTCATTTCTATATAATTCTTTTATGAAATTCCACCAATTGGATTAAAAAACCAGGTTTTGTACTCTTTTACTTTTAAGAACCCAAAATAATAGTTTTGTGCGTTAACCATTTAGCTTTGTTATAGATGTGGGACATGAAAGGAAGTAAGATATCCAATATGCAGTCCAGATACAACGTGAATATGTGTGTTACCGTTTGTGTGTACAGTATACGATATTTTAGTTTTTCTTAGCCAGGCACCTACAAAGTAGCACCTAGGGTTGTTGTGTCTTTTTCTGCGTGTTCTAATGTAGAAAGACAGTGAAGGGTTACAAGGGTTAAACCCAACAAGAAACATCCACAGATCCTAAAGTCAATGAGAATTGAGAACCGCCGTGCCGTCAACGTGTCTCTTTGTCAAAGATCCGTAGGCCTGACCTATTACTTGGGGCCACGGACAAGAACAAGACCCACTCACATTGCTATGATCAATCCCAGACCAGACACTACACGTGTGTTTTGTTAGGGCATGCATGACTTTTAATTTGTTCCACTTTTCTTTTCCCCTCTGCGTAGGTAATTATCAAACAAACACGTAGCCAAAGAAGAAAACAAATGTTGACGGGGCATATGAATGAATGAATGGCTTTCAGAGGAGGAAGCCACAGCGCATGTGCCAAGTTGATCAAATGATGGATCGTTTCAAGAACAAAAACTATGTGGTGGTCGGCTGATGCTGATTCTCACACTCATCAGAAGCTGAACATAAACCAAAAATCACATGATGTGTAACGTGTACTTTGAGTTCACTATAATTCGACACCAAATGCCTCGAGTCAGAGATTAGTCATATCATATTCATTCAATGTTTCGTCTGTTCATATATTTATATATATATGTGTGTCTGTCTCGATAGTTTGGTACGTACGTAACATTATAGCAGTGGCATATATACAAATGAAATATATATTTCATGCAGTTCGAGGCCAATTCTGATATGGGATTCGTATCTATGAACTCAGTTTGATTACAGTTTTTAAATGGTGGTTAGTATATGATTGATTTGTTTTGTTGGGTGGGTTATGTGAATATGATATACATGGCATTTGATTTGATTCTGCTGTGTTATTAATTAATTATGATTAGGAAGCACATGGTCCCGAATGGTCGAACTTGCATGACCTGAATTGTCAACACCAGAAAACAAAAGACATCGTCTTTTACTTTACATATATATGTGTCAACATACCAAACTGACTAGCTTTTTCTCTTTTTCTTTTATTATTTTCATGAATGAGTGGTAAACTAAAGCACGCACCCAATAAATTAGGTTTTAATTGATTTGTTGACACAGATTCCAGTCACTTGCTTGTACCGACTTTCTCAGAGTGATGGGACTCTTTTTTCATATAAGGAAGCCAAACCCTTTAACTATTCAACTAGGAAAAAAAATCTACGTATACCCCAATATGGGATGTACGTGTAAAAAACATAGAGATAAAAAGGTCATAACATAAGATAAAAATAAAAGTGAAATAAAATAAAAGAGTAAAAACATTATAAGAAGAACTAATTCATTCAATTACTTACAGAGCATATTCAAGAAAAGCGTTTATTCCAGAACGACCTAGATCATACGTGTTGGCTACCCAACTCAGTTGATAGGAAGTATCATGTTCCATACAACTATGGGGAAGCAAAACCTAAATATTTTAATGTATAAACGTAAAATAGTTTATAATTGGTGGTGAGTTCCTACTTGAACTCACGTTATTTTTAATTTCTACACTAAATTCGTGCACAACTTTTAGTATTATCTTTCACATCTAATTGTGACACTAAATTCATGTGCCATTACAACGAAAATGAGTTGTTTTAAACTTAATTTTCAAATACTTTTGACTCAAATTTTAAACAAAGAAAAGGTAATCTCAAAATTTTGGTTTTAAGTCAAAAAATAAATTGCTCTCTTTGTGTGTTAGACATTCGTTTCATTAATCTACCATTGATCTGAGACTCACATTCATTTTCTCTTTGTACATTTGAGTCAGTAAAACTTTCATTCAAAGACGATTGAATGAGTTTCCAAATATAATCTTATTTCTTGTATTTTATAACTGAGTCAATTGCTTTTTATATATATCACCACAACTATAATCAGTTCTCTTGTCTCTAACTAACCTTTGTGATTAGTACTACTATTGCTACTCTTAAAAATGGGTGCACAATTTATATCAACATGTTTAAGGCTTTATTCAAAGAAGAAAACTTACACACATTATCATAAATACTTATGATGTTATTCTCCAATTATAGAGTTAACATATTCTCTATTTGGCACACAGTTAATGACATGACTATAGATCACACAAATAAAAAAAATCAAACTGTTTAAAATAATAAATTATGTATTATATATATATATATATATATATATATATATATATAAATTATGAGTTTTATTGGATAATTACTTATTAATAATTGATTAAATATATAATAAATAAAATAAAATACTTATTTTATATAACTAAATCTATCACAAATAAAATTTAAAAAATATATTATTGAAATGCATAATAAATTAATAATTTTAAACATATAAATTATGTTTTAGATTTATGATAATATAATACATTGTATTTGGTAGTTAAGTTATACCTCTTTCATTAACCATATCACTATATTAATGGACTCACTTTGCTTGTTTAACACATGGATTCCTCTTTGCCCGTGACCACTAAAGTCGATAATATATGTTTTACACGTGCTCATGAATTAAGCTGAGATGTTTGAATTTGAATCTAAAAAATTACACTGCCAGCGGATAGATCCACCGTAATAAAGAAATGAACACATAATAATAATAATAATAATAATAATAATAATAATAATAATAATAATAATAATAATAATAATAATAATAATAATAATAATAATAATAATAATAATAATAATAATAATAATAATAATAATAATAACTAAAAATAATAACAAAAATAAAGCATATATCTTTAAAACAGTGAAAAAATTGTAATAGAATTAAATAAACTTAAATTATTGAAATCAATAAAAAAAATTGCAAAAATGTAAATTAACAAAAGCAATAAAGTGATGCGTAAAGTAAATCTAACTTAAATACAATTAAATATAAAATAAAGTAGAAGAATTAAACATTAATATAAACTAAAGATAAATAAATGAACACATGAATCATAAGATAATATTCTATAATAAGATATAAAGAGATATACTTTTTATACAATTTTATTTTTAAGTAACTGTTTTTTTAATTCAAATAACTACTCAAAATAAAAAATTATCTATAATAAAATTTAAAAAATTATTTATTTTTATAATCTATTAATATATTTTATTTCAATAATTCTTATAATAAACTTTTTAATAAAAAAATGTAGACAGTATTTAGATTATTTATCCTTTAATAAATAAAAAAATTATTTATTTATTATGTATAACGATTATATATCTAATAATTTACTACTTTAGTAACTAATTTAAAATAGAATAATAATACTATTTATCTTTTTAAAAATAACGATTACACACACATATATATATTAGAATTTTTTTCTTTAATAAATAAATATAAATGTTTTAGTTAATACAATTTTTTTACATTGTAATATGTTTTTATTTTCTATTCAAATTATTTTTTTAAAATATTTTATATATTTATCAAATAAAAAATATCATTATTTATTTAATAAAATAAATAATTAATGACTTTCGTTTTATTTCAAAATAACTAAATAATGTTTCGTTTTCAAAAATAATGACTACATAATTTTAATTTTGTGATACTATTGTTATAAAATTATACGTGTATATATATGTGCTATTTTTCTATTTCTTAACTAATTATTTATAAAAATAATAAAAATATATATTTTTTAATATAAAAATATAAATACGCATGTAATTTTACTAGTAACATATAAAGTTATTTCATTTTTTATTATTTATTACTCTAAATTTTACCTTAAGTTAATTATGTGTTTAATGTCTTTATTGAATATAACGAAGGATGAATCTATTTAGGTTCTCTTTGACAAGTACTAATTTTAACATATTTATGACATGTTTGAATTCTATTTAAGTAAAAAGCTAAACTTTATAAGGTATAAACGATGTGTTATTATTTCATTTGTAAATATTCGTAGATTATATTATCAATTGCTTCATCGATGACATAATTTTTTTATCAGTTTTTGAATATCTTTAATTAATTTTATTAGCCATTCTTTCATATAATTCCCTTCGTAAATTTTTATTCATAAATTAAATTAATCTTCTTTCTTTTTTTTTTTATTGATTTCTCATATTTTATCGATAACATATCTGCATTGCATAAGAAATTTACATTATACTTTGATTGCGTTTAATTATAAAGTGAATAATAAAATCAACACTAGACATAAGTTATAAGTATTATATATTTTACAAAAGTAATGTTTATATTCAATATATATATATATATATATATATATATATATATATATATATATAATTAGTTAGTTGAGTTAGTTTTAAAATTTATTTATTAAATCTAAATTCTTTCACACCAACCAAACAAGAAATAAATGCTTACCTGAAGTTTAATTTGCCGTTATTAGTCGGAAAATTGACAAAAAAATATTTGAAAGAATTAACTTGCAATTTTATAAGTGTGGTTTTGGATAAATTGTCCCTGTCAAATACCTAAATTGTCCCTGTCAAATACCTATCTAGCATAGTATCTTCATACCGAAACAATAGCCATTTCAATTTGTTCTTCCATTTCATTTCACGCCTCTCTTACTTTCTTCTTTTATGAAACACAAACTCAACACACTGATTATTACTTTTTTGTTTCTCTCTTTTTTTCTAGTTACATAGAGTCCGAAATGTGATGTGCATGTTTATGATAACTCTAAAAAATTGCTTTAAAAAATTAGTCTAGAAATGGTATAATTGAATAAAGATTGATTGAAGAGGTGTGGTGGGGTCAGTGTATAAAAAATTTTGTTCCAAGTGGGTGGAATATAAACTTGGCTGTGTTTGTTTCGGCGTGAGAGGTAGCGACAGCACTTTGTAGTGTCGGCCCATAGTGAGACCCACTTGGAGGCCGAGATACGATAACTCACTTCATCACCATATCAACTCATTGGACTCCAAAGCATCTACCAACACACACACACAATAAGGCCCTTTCACTCATTAAATTCTAAAGCCACTTCTTTCACAATTTTTACCACCAAAACCTTCAAGAATAACTCATCAAATGTTGGCTCACAAGCACCAACACTACCCAAATATTGGTAACTTTTTTCCATGATTTATCAATTTTGTTTAACTAGTCTTTGTCTGTTTATAGTTGATGAGATATTCATTGGTGGTAGACCACTTCTAAACAAGGAAGAATGATTGTAACAAGTTAACTACCATGAAAATATGTGCCACTCGAAAGGTAAGTGTTTTAATCAACAATAGATGTACATTATTATGTTCTATTTTTTTTTTTAATAAAGTCACTTTTTTAGCGTTTGTTTTCTTCCCTTATTATTTTAGTCAAATCTTAATCAAAAGATTTGGAGAGAGTTAATTAGAGATCTCATAAAGAGAAACGGAAGAATGAGTTTCATTGAAATGGAATTTGATGCCGAAATTCAAATCCAGCAAGGTAGGTATATCATTGAGTGTGTATTAATTGATATGAATTTTTTTAGCTTAATTAATTAATGATCTCAAATTTAAATGTGAAAAACGTTACTAAAGGAGGTAAATTATGTTGATCTTAATAGTTTTGCACAGCTAAGAAGTAACAGAAGATGTATACAGTCTCCAAACTAAAAGTAAGATATATGAGTTAAAATTGATTGTGTAATTAAAGATGTTAGTAATCGTTTTTTTTTTTTTTTAATATTAATTATTCATATTTAATATTTAAATCAATGTATTATAATATTTTTTTAAATGAAATCAATAATTGTGTGTGCTTGTGTATATTATTTATCAAAGATAACAAATTTGAAAATATATTTACACAACTATTATTTTAATTATATTTATAATTTATGAGAAGGATTTTGAATTGTTGTTGTATCTGCTACAGTTCAATAATAAATATGTTTTTTTTGTAATATATAGTAACAAGTTAGTTATTTTGTTACACAAAGATTTGACAACACTACCCATATCTCTTTTATGTATTAATTATTCTATGAGTCACCACCAAGGAAAGTATATAACTTATGAAAAACACATGGAAGAAAACTCATTGTACAGTAAGAACCAACATGTAGCATGTAGTTTATGGACACATCATCGTGAAGAATATAGATATCTTGTAAAAGAGTGATATGAAGCAGCAACATGTAGTCCTTGCAAAAATATAAATTAAAATATATGTAACATACAAATTCATGATTCATATTTTCATGAAAAAGTAAAAAAAAAAAAAAAAAAAAAAAAAAAAAAAAAAAAAAAAAAAAAAAAAACTATCAATAAACATCTTGTTCACAGCCAAAATAAAAGGGTGAAAGTTACATTAAACACCTTTCTTAAGTGCAAATGATGCTATTTTTATCTTTTAATCAAGTATAAGCTAAGTACTTCTGAATAAACTTAACAGATCAATATATGACTTAACAATATATAATTGTAGCAACCACAAACATTTGCTTATGTTGGAATTATGAGGAGCTTTCGAGTCCTTTAAGAAGCTTTACCTAGAAAATTCTTTGGCACATGATGTTTAGTAAGATCTATGAAAATGTTTGAATGATAAGTCTACACAGACAAATGAAATCTCATAATATATAATAATAGGTAAGTAGCATAGAACGATAAAACAGAATAAATATTCTAGAGCACTTCAAGTCATTATGATAATAAATTTATGATATATCCAAGGGATTATCCTTAACCTATAAATACAATATAAACTTGTATCATAAATAATTGATAAATATCACATTTTAAGTGGAAAAAAGTAATAATTTAAAAATTATCATATTATAAATGGTGACGATTTCATAGAAGTGCCATATTAAAATTATGATTAATAATATAATGTAATATTTAAAAATAGTATAAATGACCTTAACAAAACAAACAATCATTTACTATTTACTGTTCTGTTTGGATACTGATACCTTAGAGAAACAAAAACAAAAAATAATAGAGTCGAGGAATAATTCTCAGGTTATTAAACTATCAACAATAATAAAACTAAAAGCTTTTGATGAATTGACATAGTTGGGAGAAACTAAGTAAATAAACTCAATGACTAATATAGCAATATCTGTAAAAAAAAAAGGATTGGGTATAGTCGTGGAGTTACTGCAATGAAGGAAATAAGCAAAGTAGCTTTGGAAGACATTGATTTATCCAGAAATATTCTCATTTGATGCAGTGGGAATGGCATCAGAATTTGAAGTCATAATAACTACCACCAAGCACATCAACTATCAGTTACACTTTCGGTTAAAGGGTAGGGGTACGTGGACCAACTGAATTATCCCCTCTTTTGAATCTAATAATTCCTCATGAATTGCTACATCCACATCAATGGTTCCAGTTTTTAATACCACATTCAGTGTAGTTTCACAGTGTCCATTACAAACATCAATTTCACTACGATATCATAAATAACATGTAAGAGTACTGTAATATTATATCCAATATAAAATCATAACAAATTTAAATTATCTTATGTTTGATACAAATTAAATAATAATGATAATAATAGTTCTAAATATTCATTTCCTGGTCACAGTATTCACTGTTCCTTTCTCCTTCTATAGTGTTCTTTTTTAAACTATTTTTCTTCTTTCATCATCTTATAACATCTTAGTCTCCATTCATCTTATTTCTTACTAATTATATCTTTTTAACCTCCTAACCATATTAAAGTAACATTAATACTTTATCAATATTATTAAAGGTCATTTATTAAACTGACTTAAATGTCGTAATTTATTCTCATAACTAAATATTAAATAAATAAGTAAGAATTAGGGTGATATCATAAGATTTGGTGAAAATACTAGAATTTTACTAAGTGTCCTATAACGGACGAATCCTTATCTTAATAAGTATATTAACAAAGAGATAATGTTTTCATAATTATCTTTATCTCGTCTCAACCGTATCAATATGGTTTACCAAAAAAAACACTTAATCATCTTATATATGTCACCCGTTACATCTTCCAGAAGATAATGTTCCTTTATTTAATGTCAACATAGTAAGGTTTAACATCACTCTTTATTTAATGTCTTTCCCTATAAACTCATAACGGTATAATAATAATAATAATAATTATTATTATTATTAAAAAAATATAGTCATGGTTATATTAATGATGGAAGTAATGATACAATTTTACGTATAATAATAGTATTACTGATAACACTAATAGACACCAATTGGATAATATGATTAGAAGAAGGAAGGGGATAAAACAATTATTTGTCATGTTTTCTGAACCATATGTTGTTTTTAAGGAAGTCACTTTCCTTCTTAAGTTAAGAACTACGAAGTCAATGAGATAAAAAATAATCGGACGATCTATCAATACATTAAACAGCTGATTATTATATAATAATTAATTAATTTATGTATTACATCATAGTCATTAAACGATTCAAATATATTTAGAAAAATATCTTTCATAACCTTTACATGGTTGCTTAGTCTATTAGAAGTTAATGGATTAAATGTCTAAAATTACGTAAAAATCTTGTTTTTAAAGTTTATCATATTTTTAGAAGGAAAATAAATGTATAGATTGTATGGCTAATCTAGGTGTCACAAGTTGCATCCTGTACTTAGGGTTGGTTTTTTCAAGAATAGATACAATTTTCCTAAATTTGTGTTTCGAAAGATGATTTTTTGTTATAACATGTGGTATACCGTCATGCCTTTTGTATCTTTCCTTCTTCTTTTTATGGTATTCTTTCTCGTATGAAGATATGATTATTGAAATTTGGAATATTAACTTGATTGAGGTTCAAATTTTCATTAGTAATAACATTGGAATTTTAGTAAAAAAATTACATCTTCTAATATATGGTGTAAGTAATCAATAGGCCATTTAATTGTATTTGTCCAAAAAATAAGTAAAGATTAATATAAGAATATTATAGACTAATAAATTAATGGGAATTAATATATTGACACACAAAAACCACTTTACAATTGTCATCTTTTAATTAAATAAATAATTGTGTTACTTTCTCTCACTTGCAATCATCGTTAAAAATTGTCTCTCACTAATTGTCAAGTAGCACTCAGTTGTTAAGATATAAGCTTCTTATAGCAATTAAACGGTAAATACTTCTATCATTACACAGCAGATGTACACCAATAAAGAAAATAAGAGTCTCATTTCTTAAATTTACATCAAAAGCATTGAACAAGTTAAATTTAGCTTTTAATATTTCTTTTAATTATTATTTTGTTTTTATAAAAATCTTCAACTTTATTTTATGATGAACAGAAAGAAGTCAAGAATTATCCTAAAATAAGAATATTTTGCTTTTAAATCAATGGTAACCGAAGCCAAAATGAATATGTGTCGTAGTTGAGATCAAGCAGAAAAGAGAGTATAAAATGAAGAACTATAAATTTGAAATAAGATAAAAATACTTATTTTTAAATATAATTTAATTTTTTTAATTTTATGTAATCAAATTACTTTCCTAAATTTATAAAATTTCAATTTCTCTTAAATTATACACCCAAATAATTTGTTTTGTCATAAAAATATTTTATTTCGTTTTTAATATCTAGGATCATGATATTATTCAATGGATTAACTGATAGCCCATTATATTTGAATCCACAAAATCCCAGTTACAAGACGACAAAAATTGGTTAAAAAAATAAACAAGTACGATTGATTGTCATAAACGAAGACGTCTAATATCCAGTCTTACCTTCCTTCATCACTTCTACACAGAGGAAAGTTAAACCACTCGTTCTTAGGCCTGGAGATTCTGATGATAGCAAGCCATGGATCATAATATGCTCTTCCAGTTTTAGGCATATGGAAAAAACTCAAATTGAATCATACTTTTTACCTTTAATGTTTCTTCAAATTAACTAATCTACATGTCATGATCAAAGTAATGCATTTAATAAAGAGGTGAAAGTATTTCAATAAAATTATTTTAAAAGTGATATGCCATAAAAATGATCTGTTAACCAAGTTGGGAAAAAATAAAAAGGATGTTGATAAAGAGGACAAAGAAGAGGGGATATTTGCTTTGACAGGAATGGCATAAATTTGAATCGTGAAGATATTACTTAAAAAAAGAGTGGTTTTGGTGTGAAATGGATATGGCATTTGTTATTTTTTAATCATTTTGTGTGACCCATAGATTAGGAATCTTGATATAAATAAACAAAAAATAATGTGGAAGCACAAGTTGAAGGGATTGTGAATCCACAGTGGAAGCATAGTTTGCACTTTTTAGCAAAAGTGATATAGCTGCACTTCATCCCTTTATTTCTGTAACATGATTTTATCCTCTTCTCCTTTAGTACCACAAAGCTCAATTCTTATCCCCTTGCATGCATGCAGTGTTCAAGTTGTTATCTTACAATTCATTGAATGCCAAATTATTACTAGATTTTATTCAAAATCACCCACTCATCATCATCAGTTTTGCCTTATCCCAAACCCCCCATTAAAGGGGCTAAGGTCGGCAAATCCTTCCAACTTTGTCGCACATTACTACTGTTCAGATTGAGGAACTTGGTTCTTAGGAATACATTTAAATAAAAGCCTAATAATAGATAAAATTTTGTTGGTCTTTATCTTATTTTTGGCTTATATGGTAGTTTGCCCAAAATTTGGAGCATCTTGAATTGAAGTGAAAAGAGTGGGAGAAGTGAGAAATGGGGCCCTTCCTACTAAGGTCCAGGTCGGAATGATGGAGTTCCGCATGGCTTGACATCGCTGTCGACATTAAAATATACCCATGTGTGCTACTTTGTCTCAAGTGTTCACTGTATCTTGATGTAAATCGAATGAAGCTACCAACCTTTGTTGCCACCAAACTACTTCTAATATATTTGTATTATTACAGTAAGACAACCTTTTACGAACAAGGATGCCAAGAGTCCTCAAAGAACCTATTCATTGTAACAAACTATTTCGTCAACTATACATGTGAACAACCTTATTTTCTTCTCATCAAATATTCATCATGACATTCTATTTCGTCAAGTATATTACGTCACATAAACCTTATTTTCTTTTAATGTGATTTGGTAACATAATACTTTATTAGAGTTTACTTATAAAAATTAGTTCTTTGCTTTGATTATTATATATGATTAGTGTGAAGTATTTACACTATAAAAAAATAGAATATTTATGTATGATCAATGTGAAGTAGTTACAATAAATATTATTGAGAAAAATTAATTATTATATATGACTATTTTTATTTAATGATAAAGTAGAAACATTTTTATTGTGTTTTCTCACATTAATTTTTGTGGGCTAAAAGGCAAGTAATAAAAGTAGGTTTACTTGAGTTTTTTTTTTTATTATTATTCTTATTATTATTATTATTATTGAATAAAATCACATTATTCTTGAAAAAATATATTTTGAATTGTACGTTGTGAATTATATTTGTTTTAAAAATAAATAATTGTGAGTAAAGAAATTGAGAGAGTATGAGAATGTGCATTCCTAAAGTTATATACAATAGTAAAATGAATAGTATGCAAGAATAATATCAATCGTCTGCTATATTAATTAATATATGTAAGTGTAATTCCTAATATTTGTGTAAATACTTGTATCTTACTAATATAATATGAATAACTTTCACATAGTATGTCATAATTGATATGGGACAATCATCTTGTAATTTCATTTACTTTAATTTTTATCATATAATATAATTTGTAAGTAGTTCAGAAGATAGACACTAGAAAATACTTTAACAAAATGTGAATTGTTCACATGTCTTATACATATGAGTCTATGCATACTAACATCTATGAGAGACTTAATTTTTAATGGAAATATGGTGATATTTTGTTTCAATGATAAAAACATTAAAATAACATTGTATTTATTAGCAAGCACATGTCTCATATTAAGCATAGTCATCCATATGTCTACACTAATGCCTGAAGACAATAATATCAATTAGAGAACTATTATTGTGGTATAGATATTGGAAAAAAGTATGTTAGGTGTGTCATAACTTCCTATTGGCATCCCATCAAAAAGTAATAATTTTTTTAACTGGTCTATCCATTCATAACCATCCAATAATCTAGAATATTTATCTCCCCTTCCAATTTTTTTAAACAAATTCATTCTAACAAGTGATTATGAATATTCCTCCATTCTGTATATCCATAACCAAATATTGATCATCAATCATCAATGACATCATGTATTAAAGGTGAATATTGGATGAACCTGGTCTAACATTAGTATGAGTTTAATTATTAATGAATTATTGTTTTTCCCATCTTCTAAATTGACTTTTATGTAAAAGAATTATCATTTATTATCATTTATTTAATTAATAGCATCTACATGCTCAAATGAGGGTCACCCTTTTCTAGATCTTACCAATCTATTTGTTTAACATTTTAAGATCCCTTTATTTTCACTTTATCCATTTGTGAAAATATTATATCATGTGTGTATGTATGTTATTTCACATAAAATTTATGCACACATTAATATCATATCTCCATGTGTACGTTATTTCACATAAGTCCTTGTTGTTACTTTAATTGTAATATCAATTTCTTTTAAATAATTTAATAATATCAAATTCTTATTAAATATATAGCTCAAAATGGCATGATCACTTATAAAAAAAAAAAAGCTCAATCTCATATAACATGTACAATCAAAAAGGTTACCCATTGTACATTCCAAAACTCAAACCGTAAAAACGGAAAACATAAACTTACCAAAATCATTATAACAACAACTCTTATCTAAATCGGCATCACTGTTAGCCATCACTAACAACCACCAAGCACTGTCTCTAACCACCACGTGCCACCAAGAATGCTACAAACATACAAAAATACTCTAAACCAACACATTACCACCCATAGTGAACATTTTATTTTCAGAAGGGTAAACTAATCATTTAAAATTTATGGGGCTGCAGGTTGAAATTCTCGGGGAGCAGAATGTAAAACCGTATTTTGTTGGGTGGGGATGCTATTGTCATCAATCCATCTAAGTCCCAAAAAGTAGGCCCAATACGAGTTACCTTTCTACATTTTCACCGCAATTCATTTTCAAAATCAATAATTAGAAATTTTTGGATAATTACGGAAAAATTTCAATGTTATTAACGTTGAAATTGTAAAGGTTTTTACAATTATGTCCTATTTAAAAGTTTTACAGGATTCTTTTGTCACAAAAATACAATTTTAAATATCAATTTGAGATTCAGATAATGTTTTATTGTAAAGCTGAGATTAATTACATATTCAGAAAATAAATCAGTTTTTTACTTGTTTAAGTATTAAATTGGTATCCTTGAGACATGTGAGGATGAAATTATTCATTTGCTAAATTATAATTTAACATTAATGCAATTTATTAATTACTTTATTGATTTAATAACTGACAAATTTTTAATTTTAATTTAATTGGAAGAAAGAATAACACAATTTAAAAGACGTCTTAGAAAATTAAATTAAGGAAAATTTTAGGTGTTGGAATATTTTTATTTCTCATCAGGAAACATTTTTCTCTTCTAGATCTTGTGTTGTTATTGTGCGATTAATATCCAATTTCTCTCATTTAGTTTATCTTCAATTCTTTGAGTGAAAAATATTTTATTTTATTCATAAATTATATTCTTTCTTAAGGAAATCTAGTTCGGTTGATTAAGTGTGAATTGTTGTAAACTCTAATTTTTTTTCCAATGGATTAAAAAACTTTAATTTCTTATATGACCAAAATTAGTAATAAATTTTAGGTTTTGAAAATCCATGCATATTATTATTTATTGAATTATAATGTTTAACTCCTAAACTCTTAATTTTCTAATCAAGACGGGAAAACCTTAAACGTGAATTTAATATCTCCTTAAACCTTCTTTCTTATTATATCTCATTTTGCATATGATATAATTTATTTCCTATACACATTCTAAAAAATGTAATATCTAGTAAGATTTCGATATTTTTAAATGCTTATTAATTAATAAAATTAAAAAATATTATTTCATTAAGAACATATTCTTATTGTTTTCAAGTTAAAAATGAATTTGTATTGCTAATAATCTATTCTCTTACGTTAGAACACAATAGTCAAAGAGACAGAAAATGAATATATAACTCGAAGGATAAAAAAAACTAATATATGACTATCTTTTTCAAGATTTTGAACTTCCAAAGTTAAATTATATTGGTAGTCAAATCTTTAAGTGTGATTTAATAAGCAAAATGAAACATGAAAACTTGATTCAAAATGTTATTCCACTACAAAAGACCAACGTAAACGGCAATTATGCCTGCTTCTTAGCAACAATGTCTTAATCAAAGAATAAGCATCAATGAAGATTTAGGGTTGAGAACAAATTTCACTTTCGCTCTCGTTCTTTCATTCTACCCTCGAATAAAAAATAACTAAATTGCACACAATAATGCTTCAAAAGCTAAATAATGCGATTCTTTTGGTCAGTGATCATTTCCTTCCCTTGTATCACTACTCGATGTACGACCATCTTAGTTCATTGTTCAACATTCAATATTCAATGTTCAACGTTCAAACGAGGTCATTGTTTTGACCAAATGCTAAAAACAGCTAGCGTGCAAAGAATCCCATTTGAACAAGCTAGCATGCTCCACCAAATACAGATACATGACATGAGAATGAAAGAGCTACGTAAAGACCCCACGTGTGTGTTCAGAAGCCTAACCAAATTTCTGGTGGCAACACATGCGAATGCATCATCACACTTTTTCTTTTTTTTGGTCAACATATCTTATACCAAGCTTCTATTTTTTAGGTCAACACACTCAAGCTTGTGCTTTCTTTTTCTCTCTTCCGAATCCCTTTCTATCCCACTACTCAAAACACTGTCTGCTACAAGAAAGATTCATAAATAACGTAACTTGGCTAAATATCTTGTACCAATAACTTCGCATAGCTTACTTTGAAAAGATTGCACAAAGATTCATTATTCCCACATAAACTGGTTCAAATATTTAAGGAGCATGTTGTTATTAGATTTAATAAACGAGATGCACTCTAAAAGGTCGATTTGACTTTGAGGTCTAATTGACATTATTAGAAATTTTGTGAAGTCATGTCGAGATGAAAGTAGGCTATATATAGCAAATAGTTCAATCGGAATCGTTATATTATTATTCTTGATAAGATTTTGTTTTTATTTTATAATTAAAGGAGATCTTAATTCTAGAAAGGCATAAAATCCAATGGATGTAACAGGTCACCCAAGAGTGGAATGAAGGATACTCTTAAGATTTTGATGATAATTAACTGTAACAAATGGTCACATTTCTGTCATTTTTGTATTATTTAATATATTGTTCACGAGTAAACGTGGGGTTAGGATTTGTAGTTTCTTTGAATCGCGCATATGATATACGTAAAACTAGAAACCGTGAGCTGCACCATGTAAAAATATGTATCGTGGGGATCCACATTCTTTCCGGCACTTTCTCGCATCACAACAATACATTTATCTTCTTTACATTCCAAATTTCAATAAAACACGTATTTTTGTATAAATATTTATCTAAGATTACTCATACTAATTACAATAAAATAAAATAAAAACTGCAAGAACCTAAAAAATAAATTTAAATTAAAAGTGATATAATTAAAATAATATTTAAATATTTTATTATTAAAATAAAAAATTAGTTATTATCACTTTTATACAAAACTTTTTTTTTTCTCTTCTATTTCTTTTTCTAAAAAATTGACTTCATCCTTCATCATATTGACGCTCAAATATCATCCTTAGACTTGTAATAATGATTTGATCAAATTATTTGATCAGATTTTTTAATTAGAGTAAGTTCAGTTTTATTGTTATTTTTAAACTTTTTATTAGTGTATTTTAGTAAAGGTGTTTTGCATATGACTTATATGACTTTAGGATTAGTCTCTTTTAGGTTAAGGTAATGTGTTCAGATAATTAATCAAGATTTGTGAGTGCATGTTAGGTTATTTGTTAGTCTTTGGAAGTTGAAGTTATTTGAGAGCACTCAGGCATCTAATCTAGAAAGAAAAATTAGTTTTATCTTTTAATAATACCCTAAAGTACAAAAATATGGATGCAAATGTGATGTAGTCATAAGTTTCAAATTTCTCTTACAGGGATTGCCATAATGTGTGATATAAATTTTTATTTGTCTGTAGATATGTTGAATTAAGTTGATGTTTGGAGTATGATTTGGTTTATTTAGTGTGAATGGTTGTATTGAATGGAAATCAATTTAGAAATTGAGATTTTTGTTGATTAACATGTTGTTTGCTTTGGGTATGGAATAAAATTATTACACTATCTTTTCCTTTGAAGTAATTGAATGAGTGTGAATTTACCTACCTGAGTAATTATAGAATTATGAATTGGATAAATCACTCAAGTTAAGATTATAGTCTTCTAAACTAATAAGAAAGAATATGAAATATCCAATTTGAGACACCTATAGATCAGTTTTAGAATTATACAAACTTGTTGAACAGACCATATCTTCTTTAAGACTCATATTCGCCAGAAAAAAAATTAAATTTAGAAAACTAAAAAACATAGATAGTTGCAAGAACCACTCTTACTAAACAACTTTAATTCCAATAATTTAATTGTTAGGTAAGCTTAAAACTTAGTTAACAAATTTACTCCCATCAATTTAATTGTTAAACTAGTTTAAGACTCACTAAATAAGAATATGTATTTTGGATATAATAGTCACTACTCATTTTGATGATTAGAGTTACACTTGTATAAATTTAAATGATTTATATAATTTTTTCCATGTAACAATATTGTATAACTAATTTTTCTCAGTGCTATTATTGGGTATTTATTTTATAACGTTGTAAAAGCATAATAAAATCTTATGCTTTTAAAATTAATATATTATTGGATATTTACTTTATAACGTTGTAAAAGCATAAGAAAATCTTATGCTTTTAAAATTAATATTATGATATTTAAAATTAATTATTAGAGACATGAAAGGAATGAAAAAAAATAAGAAACTATTAAATATTTATCGCTATCAATACAATTTTTATTCACGTTAAAACGAACAAGAGTACAACATACTGATCACCTTATGAAAGAAAATAATAAATGTATTTTTAAAAGTAAAATTTAAACATACAAATCTACATAATAAACAAATAATATAAATAACCTCGAAATAATAAAACATTGAAACTTCATCAAAATACTGTGAAATAAATAAAATGTAAATATTAATATGGTTTTTTTACTTGTTTTCTTTATTCATCTCTTTATAAAATATAAAGATTAACAGCTTTTTATATAACTAATTTATATTATTTGGAGAGAGAAAGAGAGAGGGATGTTCAGCTAATACTATCTTACTAAAAAGAAAGAAGAAACACTAAAGTAAACTTTCAATTTTTTTCTAATCTCAACGCGAACGGTAACACAAGTATTGATGGGATAAGATTTAGAAGATGATTAAATTTATAAAAAATTTAAATGTCTTATCAGAAAATATATTTTCCTGATCAAGAATTTTTAAAGAAATTAAACATTTTGTAAATTTAGAAAAATAACTTAATTGTTTAAAATTAAAGAATATTAAATTTTATCCAAAAATTAAGAATATAAAAGATTTCATATTTTTATCTTAAATTCATTTTTTTCTCTTCATTTTATTTCTTCAATTTGAACTCGATTAAAATATCCTTAATGATATTTTGGTGAATGTGTTATCGGCTTAACTGAGGTTATAATATCATGGGTTTGATATTGTTTTCTCACTAATATTGATGGTTTTTTTCAAAGTAAAATCAATCGTCACTAATTTTTTTATAGTTTTTTAAAAATTGGGTTTTCTAATAATTTAAGTTATTTTTATTTCTTTAATAATTTTAATTGTGATTTTTATTTTGTGAAACAGTATATTTCTGCCCATCTTAAATATAATTTTTTCATTTAGCATCAACATATATTATTTCTAATTAATGTTATTCGAGATTATTTCCAACCAACATCTATTAAAACAATAATCAAGGTTACTTTCTTCATCACATTAATAAGAATTTTCTTTTTCAACCAATATTGACTGATAACTTTTTAACTGACGCAAACTAAGATTTTTAATCAAGGTTAATAAAATTATCTTTTTACTGATGTAAGTAAAAAAAAATAGTTAATATTAATATAAATTATATTTTAGTTGATGTTCTTTTAGATTATTTTGTCCAATATTTTGTATTTAGTGGTAATTGAAAATCTATACCTAAATAAAAAAATTATAAGTTAATGAAGGTATATTATTTATAAATGTATATTATTTTATCCGAATAAAATATTTAAATATTAAAAATTTAAATTTCTTAAAAATTATAAAACTTTCCATCTAAAAATAAGGGAAAAGGTTTTTAGCAAATAAAAGACCAGACATCCACGGGGCAAAACACGTAAAATGAAAGAAGCGTAAGGCCCCAACTAGCAATTTAACGAAGCCCACAAAGTCCTTTAGCCACACAGGGTTTGGGTCTTCTTTTTGGGCCTGAAACTCAATATTCTCGTCTGGGCTTAGCCATTTTCAGGCCAGCTATCAAGGGATTAGAACTTTCCAATACAAAGGCTGTTGCTTCCTGCACTGTATAATTTTTTAAAATATCAAAAATAGCCTTGACATTTTTATTTTGAAATTAACAGTGATAATTCTTTACTTGCGAGTTGGTTGATTGGTTTCACCACTTTACACTGACAAAAAGAGCCATTGATAATATAATGCCATAATCTCTGTTCATGGATTCAAACTGCACCATTCCCTCATCAATATCTTTCCATTAGGTTTAAGTCCCAAGTATTTAAATAAATTATGTAAATATATCAATTGAGTGTTCAGCAAACCCATTATTTGCAAGCTGTGTTATCATAGGCAGTCAAATTGAGCTGAAAATGTTAACAGTATCATTTACAGAACCATATCCTAAATACATCTCTAATATTCTATTATATGTGCTGACTTGGGAATCATTATTTTGATGACCACAAAAGAACTGATAATCAATCCTTTCAGCACAGTGTTCAAGGACATTTTTTATATTTAAAATATTTTTATAGTGCTGGTTAAAATTTGTATACTTCAGGAAGTAACTGCCCAGTACAAATTACACTCATTTTGATATCACTCAGTACTGTTTTAATAAAAAATATTATAGGCTAAATTACAATTTGATCTCCCATTCATTTTTTTATTCGTGATTTTAGTATTCTCTTTTTTTATTTCACTAATTTAAAAAATATGAAGTTTTAATTTAATTTTCAATTTTATATATGTTTATTTCTTTTCTTTTTTACATTTTAAGTAATAAAAACATATTTTGATGGTATCCTAAATGTATACATTAGATCTAGGTATAACTGACCCGAAAATAAGCAAAATAAAGTATATACAAAATTAAGAATTAAAAAAAAAATATAGGAATTAAAATCTTGAAAAAAATTTGAAAAACCTACTCATTAATGATCACGAGGGGCCCGATTTTCAACATTAAGATAAAACAGAAAAACCTAAATATAAGTATTAAGATGTTCTTCCACAATTAGCACCAATTTAAAAAAAAAAAAAGTACTTGGTCCGACATTCGGTACAAAGCACATTAAAAATCCTAAATTTTGGCAAATTTTGTAAAGTGATGTAATTTTTATCTGAAATTCCTAATATAACAGTATTTTTCTATTTATTTCAGGATATGGGTAAATAGTGCATATGAGAGACTATATTATTGTGAAAAAACAGTGTTTTTATTATACTATTTTAAGTTAACATTAAATAAAATCATGAAAAAATAGCACAATTTTAATTTACTAGATGAAATTGTGTAACTAAGATTTCAATTATTGAGTTAATTAAAATCGTGATAATACTATACCATTTTAGCATAGTTAATATTTTCCACCTATTCCTTTTTTTTTCACCTGGTGTGTTGCTACTGTTCAACTAAAATAAATAGACAATTACAAAGTCATTTTATTAATTAATAAATATATAATGGTTGAAATTAATTCTGATTAAGTAATTGAATAATTGTGAAATTAATTTGAATGGAAGAGTGGTTACATATTGTGAAGAAAAAATTACATAAATATAATTTAAAAACTAACAATAAATTTATTTAAAAAATTATATAATATTTTCAAATTTTTCTTTCTAAATTTATTACTAAATTTCAATTTTATTTTAAATTTTTTCTATATTAGTAACTAAATTCAAATATCCAATATCCAACTTATACTTAAATTTGCTAAATATATTTTATTATTAAATTTTAATTTTATTTTATTTTTCTTTTCAATATCAAACTTACTCTTAATTTAATTCAATATATAAATCTCACTTATTGTGACTGTTTTAATTAACTCATTAATTCAAATATTGACTGCACCATTTCTTCTACTAAACTAAAATGGTGTTATTTTTTCATGATTTCATTTATTTCTTTATATTAATATGGTGTCTGGCAGACACCATTTATCCATATACAAAAATAAATAGAAAAATACATCATTTTGAGAATTTCAAATAAAAATTACACCAGTTTAAAAAATTTACCCTAAATTCTCCTCTTTAATCTTATCGCACTTAATTACTATACAGGCTACATTTTTTTACATTGGCTAAATTGAATACCGTACAAAAAATAATAATTGTATTTAAACTAATTATGAATGAATCGAAACCTCTATGTAGTATTTTAATTAGAAATTTTAATTAAAATATCACATTAGGATGATTTATTTTCTCCAATGACATAGTATGTCAAAAATTGTTAAATATCACATGTGTGAAATAGTTACTCACAGCATAGTTTAGTGTAGCAGTTCAAATTTTGGTTTCAGAACATGATTTTTTTTTTATTTAAAAATGAAGGAAAGAGAATTGATACTTTTGAGTTTTTAACAAATATTTAAAAAATGGTTTGGAAAATAATTTAAAAAATATATTTAGAAAATAATTATTTGAAGAAACAAGTATTTACAAAAATATGTTTTTAAACAATAATTATTTAGAAAATTTGTTAACAAAATTAACATTTATAAATTTTTAAAAAATTTATTTTTAAAAATTTGGTTTGAATATTTTACAGAAAAGAAAGAAAGAATTTAAAAAAAAATAAAAAATGAAACCAAATTCTGAACTACTAGAATAAATCATGTTATTTAGGTAATTATTTGACATAATATACTATCTAGACTGATATTTAACACAATATGCTGTGTAAGGAAATAATAGTCTAATTGTGATATTTTAGTCAAAATTTGGAGACTTGCGATTCCATTTGCGACATAAAAGCCAAATCAGAATACTAGCACTAAGTAAATATCTAAATTTAATGTAGACACATTTAAAATAAATTGAATCTAACGAAAGAAATTAGTCTCTCAGTGAATTATAATTAAAATTAAAACACTGTGTGCCCAATAAAAAATAAACGATATTATTATCCATTCACGATTTATTATACATATACACAAAATTTAAATTTATAAAATCTCACATTATTAATTATTATTTTTCATTAAATGGAGTAACGTTGAATTTTTTTTTCTAATAATGGAATTAGGCCACGACTATTTCAGGTTGAGTAAAATAAACCTAAAGAGATTAATTAATATAAGAAATTGCACACACACACACACACTTCTTTCCATCTAAATTTAACTGTCACAAAATACAAATGTAACGTATTTTTTAATGTGATGTGAATTTCATCAATAATTTATTTCTAATATCAATGGTATGATGTGAAGTTGATTTATAAGTTAAGATTAATGTATTTTGTTGTGAAAGAAGGGATAAATGTGTGCCCTTAGCCTTGCCTTTAAAATTATTGTATAGTAAATAGTTTAATTAAAAAATGGAACTTTGAAGTAGTTAAGATAAGAGTACAAGCAAGGGAATTTTTATAATAAAAATAAATTAATAAAAGAAAGCATGGGGAATTTTGACAGAAAAGAAGATGCGTAAAAAGAAGTGTGTGTGGGGTTGAGATAAGGAATTTGGAAGGGCGTCCCTTCTCCATTCAAAAGGTGCAATGAATAAAGTAAGAAAGAATGCCAAAATAGATAGACGCATCAAAATCATAACTATATTCTTATTCTTCCTTCTCGACAACCACCCCAAGACAAAGTTATATCTATGCTTCTTCTCGTAAAAGTATTTCAACTTTATATTTTCTAGATAAAGCATTTAATACTACATTTTAAACAATTTGACTCAATTGCTATTGTTCTCTTATCTCCCCAATGCAACACTTCAATTTTGTTAGTGAGGTTGATGAGCCCTACATTTCTTATATCTTTTTCAATTTCCCACTTTAATGTCAAATTCCCTCTTTTTTCAATACCCTTCTTCAAAAGGAATGTGAACGAGATCAGAACATTGCATCTTCAACTTGGTAAAAGGATTCTGTGATGAGGGGATAAAGCTTAAAGCCCTATGCAACACCATGCTATCACCTTGTTTACCCTTTTACCACCTTTAATCATGTGGCTTAGCATGCCTTCTTCCCATGCTAACATGCTCAAGTTAAGAATCTTTCTTCTTTCCACGTTTTCAAACCGTCGCCTTTTATTTTTTTACATAAAGGGATTCATTATAATATACATTTTCTTTCTTCTCTCAAAACACAATTTTATCTTATTTATAAAGAAATAAGTAGATTGATGTTAGAAAACCCTCAGCAATTATTAATATTCATTCATTTGTTTTTTAAAATAAATGTCTTAGTAAACCATATTTTTGGATCTGAGGATGGAAATAAACCAAGTCACAATGAGTGTTACGAGGTCTATATAATTATTATTTTCTCTCTCTAAAATTTACTCTTTTTTAAGCTTAACTTAATTTGTATAAAAATCTTTTTAGAGTCTATTTTGAATAATGCATACAAACAATGCATCAAATAGGCTAATGGGCCCATTACCGTAGACAAGTCAGTAAAACTATGATAGGTATTACCGTTCGCATCCTCCAAATGGTTATTAAGCTCCATATTTTTTTCATACTATGCGTTTTCTTTTTCGACAAAAACATCTCAAATTTTTGGCACCACCATAAACCAACATAATTGATATGCACAACATAGATAAGTTTTTCTATATTACTTTTTTTTCCTCAAACAATCTAACGCAAATTTAATTTTGTTTCCATTGTGTTATAAAAAAACAAATTAATGGGGTGAAAACGTGGTTTTATTGCGTTACTTTTTTAGAAAAAACAACGCCACGAAACACTTGTTTTTGTGGGTTAAACTCTTAAAAAGACGCAAAGATTATTGTTTTCGTTGTATTATTATTTTTTAAAATAATTAACACAACGAAAATATATTTATGTTGTATAATTTATTCCATATACATGTAAAGTTACTTTAAAAATCGATGTCAGAATAGAAAAAGTACAAAATATAAAATTGTTCTTTTTTCATAATTAATTTGGTTCATTTGAATAATTATGAAACTATTAAAACGGTGAATAAATTATTTTATTTTTAACTTATCTCATTCGTAACAAATTAATTTTCAATTTTTTAAATTTATTGTGTATTCGATTTTTTCAATTAATCATGATAAAATTTTTACCAAAATAGCATCACTTATTTCTTCCAATAACATATTATGCCAAATATTTATCAAATAGCAAATAGCACAGTTTAATATAGCAGTTTCAGTCTCAACTTGATTTTATTCTATTTTTTATTAAGGAAAGAGAATCGATAATTTTGAGCTTTTAAACAATAGTCATTTTAAAAAATTGGTTTGGAAAATCATTTCTTAAAAGAATTATTTAGAAAAATATGTAACTAATAAAAATTTGTTAAGAAAACTAAGATCTGAAAATTTTGAAATAATTTTCTTTTAAATTTTGGTTTGAAAGTTTCACGGAAAAAAAGGGGGAAGAAAAAATTTAAAAAATTATGAAAAAATGGAACCAAATTTTCTTTGTTGACTAAATCATGTTATTAGACAATTATTTAATTTAATATACTATTTGGATGAATATTTGACATAATATGATATGGATGGAAATAAATAATTCAGCTGTGGTATTTTGGTCTAAATTAGCATAAAACAAGTAGTACTAACATCAACGAGCCCTTCTCCATGCTTTACAAGAACATGGAAATTTTTGATATATTGGAAGTACACTTTAATTACAACAGCGAACAAAGAGACAAGTAGAGAAGTCCCATGGTCATGCAAGTAACAAAAAACACCAGCAGACCAAGAAGACCATTGGCCACTACCTTACGACACGACCACTACCTAAAATTTGCAAGCCGTGTTTCAGCAAAACATCCGCAAATGTCAAAAATTCCATTGCAGAAGCAGCCAAAGACACTCAAACATAACCCTAAAAATTACAAAATAATAACTGCATATGAAACCCAAAACCAGACCAAAGCAAAACCAACCATTTCTCATACACTGATCATATCGCCGCCCAATCAATCTCCACCGAAGGGTACTTCTCCAACCCAAAACTCTCTATTTCATCCCACTGATCATTAGAATATGAGAAATCCGAGAAATCCAAGAAAGTAACACCCGATTCAGGCGAAGAAGATTCGCAAGACAACGGCGATGACAACATTGGGTTTTCCTTCACGTTTTCCACCTTAAAATTCTTGAACTCAGGACAAACGTTGGATTGCGCCACGTCAGACTCCACCCGTGCCAGCTCAGCAGCAGTGTGTACATCGGGCTTCACGTCTTCCACAGAGCAACACGTTTTTTGTTCTTGTTTGGCCAAGCTTTCGCAAATAGCTTGGAGCTTGGAGTCCACGGAAGAAGGTAGCGGCTTGTAATCTCCGAAGTCGCCGAACACGAACGCTCCCTGGTGTTTTAGATGAGGGAAGTTGAGGCGCGCGAACTCGCCTCTGAGCTTAAACGCTGCGTTGTCGTACGCCAGCGCCGCTTCCTCTCCGGTGTCGAATGTTCCCAGCCAGAGGCGCGTGCGGTTCTTCGGGAGTCTGATCTCGGCGACCCACTTCCCCCAATGCCGTTGCCGCACCCCACGGTAGAGCTTCGCAGCTTTGGCGGCCACGCCACCGTGCTTCATGGGGACACGTTTTGGGCCCATCTGGGCTTGGGTTTGACGATGGTCCGAATGACCCACGTGTTGTTGAAAGCCTACCTGGGCCTGAATCTGGAGGATTTGATCTGGGGTGAGTTGGTTGAGTTTGATTTGGTTGGAGGAGGGATACGAAGTAGATGAAACGAAAGAAGAAGGGTGTGATTGACGTGAAGGAGATGCGGAATTGGAAGAGGCAGAGAAATAATCACTTTTCATAAAAGGCTCAAGTGCTCTCATCAGCTCCTCACTATACGGATCTAGGAAACCCGGTACGATGTTGCTGTTGTTGTACATATCTATAGCGGTTGCCATGTTTTACAACAAGCAAAGAAAATCCCAAGAAGAAAAAAAAAAAAAGAGGTTTTCAAAATTACAAGTAGAACATGTCTCAATTCCAAAACCAGAGAACAGGAAGTAAAAAACCTGAATAATTTTTTTTTATTATTAAAAAAAGGTTGAAAGGCTGGAAACCTGAATCCCTTTGTTGAGGAGAGAGAGGGGGAGAGGGAGAAGAAGGGTTTGAAGTTTGGGTGGCCTCACTTTGTGAGCTTGGGTGTTGCGTTAACATGGTGAGGGTTTATATACTGAGGTTGAGGTGGGAGTTGGTTCTCTGGGTTATTGTTCATTCATGATTCACTTGGCGCGTCAACTTCCATGACGCCTTTATTCCCTGGTGGCTATCCTATTGCAAAATGCCACCTATGCAATACCTCATTACTCACTGCCACATACCCACCTTACACGTGTCAATCATATAGTGGTTAAGTCTATCAGAATATTTCCAACTTACATATAAAAAATTCCTAATTTAATATGATATCACATATCAATAATTTAAATTTAAAAAGAGTTACTTTTAAACTAAAAAAAGGTTGTTTGTCTCAACAACTATCTTCCTTTATAAGTAATTCGTATAAGTGACACTTATATTTAAAATGATATCTTCACGTATAAACAAATTTTGTTTGAAGACGCTTCTATGGTTATTGTATGTTTTTTATAATGTAAAATTAAACTTGAGAAACATTTTTCAACTTTTAAGTTTTAATAAATTAAAGGAAATTCTATTACCCAACAATAGTTGTAGTCAATGAAATAAATGAGTTCAGTCAAGTATTTCAACTTTAGGTTCATCGGTGAAAAGGAATATGACGTTAACCTTTTGCTCATTTATTTAAACGATTTTAATTCAAAAATTGACTTATGAAGGAATTGAGTTTAAATTATTTGGCTCAATCATAATTTAAATATTTTTTTTGTGTTTATAAAGTTATATTTTAAGTTCATGAATATAGTATTTAATTAATTTTTTTAATCTAGAAAATTGTCTGTTCATAGAAAAATATTACTAAGATGTAATAGGTAATATTAAAGATGTGAAGAAAACGAGGAGAGATAGTTATCGGAATGATGGTAATAACGGAAAGGAGTAGAAATGGCGTCACGAATTGCGGCGCCACAATGTTGACGAATGGTAGGGTGATGGTTCCCTTAAATACAAATTGCAAGCGTTTCTTTTGTGGAGAGGGCAAGTGACTTTTGGATCCTATTCCCTTCGTGTTCGCCAAAGGTCATAGTGGACCCATCTTCTTTTCTATTTACTTCTATATCAATAAAATTATAATTTTAAAAGGAATTTCTATTTCTAAAATTCATATTAAAATTGAAATTTCATTGGAGATTCTTTGAATTATACATCATCCTAGTTGTAAAAACTTCGTCGTTTATCGGTTACTCTTGCAAGAAGTTTTTAAGCACTTCTATTTGTAATAGTATCCTTTCAAAGTTTCTCCGCATACCTATTGTTCTTTGTGTGAGCTAATTTTGATTATGTTAAAACTGAGTAGACGATGACTGTAAAAATATGTATTATTTATGGTCAAAACGTTGACAAATGAACAAGTGTGGGGCACCAAGCACCATAATGCCATCAATCATCTCTTATTTTATATCTCATGTTTGAAATCTATTATGAGTAAGGAAATTATGTATGATAATGAAATTGTAAATTTATAATAATTTTGTTACGAATAAAAGCTTAAGAGTCCAAACTAAAAACAATTTATATATTATTTTTCTTAACCTATCAAGACGTATTTTGAAAAAATAAAAATAAAACTCCAAACACAAAAGCGAAAAAAAGTTTATAATAAGTAGTTATACATTATCTATCTTTCTCACACATGTACGTAATTAAAATTCAAAATGTATATATTTTTTATCGGTATTAAAAGGTAAAGTTGAGAGTATAATATTTTCATATTTAGTATATTTTTATTCTAAAAGAATTGCACTCTTATTTTATTTATTTATTTATTCTGAGAGGCATTTATGCTTGCATGACTCAAGAATTGAACTTGTGTTGTGATTCAATCTTTAACTTTCACTACCTCTTTTTTTTTATTATTTGAATTTTACAAATATTAAAATAACTCATTCAAAAGGTAATATTTCCTAATCACATAGTCTTAAAAATATTCCATACTTGTCCTTATGTGATAAAACAAAAACCTGGAACCTTTTGCCAAGCAATTCCCATCTTTTTTCCTTATAGTTATTTGAGTTAAATGAGAAACAGAGAATATTAGATGGAAGCATAAGATACTGATACAAGTCTATTACAGTAACTAAATACTATTTATAATCACCACTGTTCACAGAAGGAGAATATTATATAT
>Ga0209489_103369_pt1 | contig 31242 bp, 12 predicted proteins | sample SiratrowhiteBW_FD_187527 | JGI IMG/M metagenome (GOLD analysis project Ga0209489, IMG submission 187527) | Root nodule microbial communities of legume samples collected from California, USA - Siratro white BW (SPAdes) (version 2) | ecosystem: Host-associated > Plants > Roots > Nodule | place...
TATTTTCGTTTTTATTTATTATTATTATTTTAATTAATCTTTTAACCACCATATTTTCAGTTTCTTTTCTTTTAATTGAAAAATTTGATATATATTTTTTTATGTATTATTATTATATATTTTTTAACAGAATCTAAATAGATTGATTTCCCGTACCATATTTTTCATGAATTTTATTTTATTAATTTAAATTTATTTTGTTAACCTATGCAAAGTTTCTTTTTCTTAATTATATTAAAATGGCAATAAAATAAAACAATAAAGCTAGAAAAAATTTTTTTTATATTATTTATTATTTAAATTATTTACTTGCCCGGACGAAATTGGGTGTTGACAATCTCTAATGCGAAAGATCAAAACATGGTGATATAAACTTTAGCACTGACCAAGTCTTCAAAGCTTGGTTTAATGTTGATGTTAGACTTAAGGGGCCCACCTGCAAAATTTTATGTAGAAAACATGTTATTTACTAAGCTAAGCTTTCTTTCATTCATTAGGGGTCTGTTATTCATTAGGCCACACCGATAACTAATGAGGGCAATAAGGTTTGGCGGGTTTATTCTTGTAGGAATAACCTGTAATAATATTTAGTTAATGTGTCATGACTCATGGGTAAGTTACCACATTTAGTTTAACAAGTTACTTATAAATTTATTTGAAGGTTAGGGTTGTGAAGGAAGTTATATTGGAGAAAATTATACAAACTGATAATTCTCAGTGCAGAAGGAGACGTCCCTCTTGAGTTTCTTTTCTGTTCATGTTAATAACAGGAACCCATATTTTCTTATTTCCCTTCTGTCTTTGCTTATTTTCAAAGTCAGTTGGAAATAGAAAATCTATCAATGCTTGGCCAATCATGAATATATTAAAATTTTAGTTGTTGCTTGTTAGTCCAAAAACATTATACTAATGCCTATGGTTAGCTGATTAATTTAGTGGAAGCTAGACATGACTTGGTTTTTATTTGAGCTATATAAACTTTGCATTGTTTTGTTTACTTTTCCTGTCTTCGCTCTTGGATGGCATATATAGTCATATGCGTTGGCATTTTCCATTTTCCCTTATTTTATTGTAGAAATGTTCATAGAGTGGATTATTGTTGTGTTATTATATTAAGCACCGGTCAACTGTGTTTCTGGAAAACCTCAAATTGTAGGTGAAGGAGTATGTTTCGACAAGAGCTGGCCTAAAACGAGTGTGCCTTCTGATTGATACAAAGTGGGGTATGAAACCAAGAGATCATGAACTAATTGAATTGATGGAAAGGTAAATCATACATGAGCAATTGGTATCATGCATTGTTGTGCTATATTTTTGCAATTGGTGTTATGCACCTTTGTTCTTTTCAAATACAAATGTGGCTTAAATTCTGATCATACAAAGTCAAATTAGAGAGCCTTACCTAAATTTGTTGGACGAGTGATATCAACTTGCAGATCAAAAACTAAATATCAGATTATATTAACTAAGACAGATGTGGTCTTTCCAATTGATGTGGCACGACGAGCCATGCAAATTGAAGAGGTAAGCATGAGTCATCCAAATGAACTGTCTGAAATTTAACAATCTATTTTAGAGATTAACAAGTTTCTGCATGCATGATCACAGAGCCTCTTGCAGAACAAGTCTGTAGTTAAGCCTCTGGTATGCTGCTTCTTTTAACAATTTTGTTCATACTATTCTATTTTTCACTTTTTCTGATTATTCTTGGGATTAAGCTTTGGTTTTTTGCTTTGTGTGTTGTGTCTATTGCAGATGATGGTAAGCTCAAAATCTGGAGCAGGAATCCGAAGCTTGAGAACTGTTCTAGCCAACATTACTCGATTTGCCAAAAGATAGTAATAAGGTGGTCATATCTTGTTTTTTTCTTTTTTTTTTACTTCAAGTTATTTTGCTCATAGCTCCACCATGTGTGGCATAAACAAATTATTAGTAAACAAAATATAAAGGGCACTATCTTTTCCACTGTTAAACCATATGTGTGCATTGTCAATTCTAACTTGCATGATCAATCATATTTTTCACAAGTAAGCATAAATAATCAAAAGTAGTGCTTCAAAGAACATCATGTGTTTTCATTTACTCAAACCTTGTTTTAACCATGCTTTCTTTCTGGTGCAGATGTGTTACATATTCAAGACAGCACATATGCATAGTGAACTGAACTCATTTGTTTGAAGTTTAGCCTTTATCTGCCAGATGGCAGGCCAAACCTAATTTACTTTTTGCCTCCCATTATCCAGTTTTCAGTGGCATTGCAAGAAGTTCCCTTTTTTTTAAAATCATTATTTTATCTGGTCAAAAAGAATGAGTGCAAGCATGTCAGCTAACCACTTTAGGTTTCAGGGCATACCTAACCTTATTCCCTCAGCCGCCCACACGTTATTTTAAAGGTTATTCATTTATTATTTTCCATGAGGAATGAATGCCATTATCTTGTGTAGCAGTTTAAATAGTACATTGAAATTTAATGCTGATGGTGGCCATTTTGAAAGTTCCATTTTACCTACAAAAGAGTTGTCCAATATTCAGACATTTGGATACCTTGACTAATCCAATTTTGTCATTTTAAAGACACGTTTAGTTGGTTCAATATTCATTGTTTAGTGTTTATTTTTGAGATTTTTTTTAATCACGCAGACTAAAGATAATTTTTTTTCAAAGATCTAAATATTTTTGGTGGTTCAGTGTGATATGAGATTGTCCGTTTGCATATGTAGACGGAAATGTGCTGATTTATTGTAAACAAAATTACCCATTTAACGAATAAAATAATAATAATAATAAAAGATAAAAGATGAATACAAATTTTTTACTATTTCTTCTTGCACGTGAGATTTGCGCTGATTTACTATTTATTATTTGTAAGCAAAGTTATCCATTTAACGAATAAAATAATAATAATAAAAGATAAAGAATAAACACAAATTTTTTATTGTTTTTTCTCGTGCATTACAGGTGATAATAATAAAAGATAAAGAATAAACACAAATTTTTTATTGTTTTTTCTCGTGCATTACAGGTGAGATTTGAGGAGAGGGGAAGGATCTGTTTATATTTTTTTAAATAATTAGCTTATTAATATTTATATTATATTATAATAAAATAAATATAATTAATTATATTATATAATAATAAATTATAAAAAAATAATAAAAGACATTAAGAAAAATAAAAAATATAAAAATATTAATAATAAATTTATTAAATTATAATAAAAATAACATATTACAATATTTTTTAATTAAAAAATTAAAATATCTATTACTCGTGTTACATCACTCTTAAAGTTTTCACTGAAATCTCTTAATCTAAACAATCAAACTTTACATACATTTTTATTTCAAATTATCTCAAATGTAGTTTAGTGAAAGTTGGTTTAGTGGAGCTAATCAAGTTTGATATCGTGCTAGACTGTGGATTTAAACATATATTCGTCCTCCTTCAAATGATAGAAAATATTAGTAGTTTTGGAAGTATGAAAAAATTATTTTGAGATTTTTTTTGTCTTGATTTGAGAACCATTCATCTATTTAGTTTAAAGTTTTTAAATTTTTAAAAGTTATAGTCAGTTTTTATTATTAAAAATTAGTCTGTGATCCAAAAGTTAATCTTTAGTTTAGGGTGATTTTGAGTTTGAAAACTAGTTTCTATCATCTATATGTTTTTCAAAAATAAAATTTAATATTTTTGTTTTGTCATGTTATACACATAGTTATGTTTTTTATGATCTTGATTGTCTTGCAATAACAAAATTGAAATAACAATAACAATTATCCTAATTACTAACAATGATAATAACAAAAGATGTATATTTTCCGTTCCTATTATATAATCGGGTTATTTGACCTTATTATGCAGAACATTTAATCTTTTTATTTTCAATGTGATTTTAAGTAATGTAGATACTACTTCCTTGAGTGTGTACTCTCTAAATATTTAATGCATACTAAAAATAGAAATAAGTTATAATTGTAAAATGTTTTATTTTAAAAATTTAAAAATAACCTAAAATATATAATTTGATACATACTAAATAAAGTAATACTTCAAAATGGAAACGTGATCAAGCAAATGCACCACACTAAAATATCATTACACCCCTTCACATTCTCCTAGAACAACCCTTGTAGAAGTTATATAAATTAGTAATAAAAGTTTATGTGCAGAAATAAAAAACCAAAGCATCTTCCAAATTTCAAGAAACATGCATAGGAGTGCTGAAACTAAAGTTTGGCAAGTGTCATTATCATAATAATTTTTCAAAGAATTTGACTTCCTAATCTGATCTAAACCCACCAACCACATGGGACTCTCTTCCTGCTGGGTCTTCACTAGCACTCAAAGTAAATATTAAATAATTAAAATAATAAAATTTACACCAATGAATTTATCTTAAATGGAAATTATGAATATTATTCGCTTGTGTTTCTGGTGTCCAAGAGTGTGTGCACCACACACGCACGCTTCCTCAATCACGTTCTTCTTTCTCCTTCAGATAGCAAAATGTGTCCTCTCAGATTCATTCTCGTATTCTTGTCCGCAACCCTAGCCGGTTTCTTCGTCCTCCGGAACCTAAGGTCCCAGCCTCCGACCACCGACGACGACGGCGACGCGGTAGTTGCTCCTTCCAACCCCAAAATCTCTGACTCCTCCGATGCTTCCTCCAATGCCACTTCCAAGGTTCACCCACTTCACCCTTTTGCCTCAATTTCACAAAAACGTTGCCTTTTTTATGTAACCCTAAATTTGTGTGGATCCAGGTTCGGGCTCTGGTAGAGGGTGGGTTCTGGACCTTCGTGGATATGGCTAGTGGGCGGTATCTGTGGAGGCATTTGGTCTCTAGCAACTCTTCCAAGAGATCGTGATGTGTGCTGTTGCACTTGTTCGGTTCCATGATCTCTTTGGGCCCAAAATGGGTGATTCAACGTTGCCACTGATGTTGTAACTTTTCGGGGTCAATTTGGATTCTGCGTGTCATGTAGCTGTTGTTCATAGTGTTGGTGTTTTTGTTGTTGGTTTTTGAATGGTGAAAATGTCATAACTGCAATTATTAGGATAATAGTGAAGATGAAGCCTATGCTTTTGGTATATCATCGTCTATGAAATGTGTTTTGGATTGCTGGGTTCTTTCTTGTACTCATGTGAAATTGTTAGAATAAACCATCCATTTAGTTTTTAAAGTAGTCCCCATGCTGATATATTTTACTAGTGTTCAAGGACTAATTTGAAGGATCTTTCTATACTTGAAGGACTATTTAGTTTGATTCCAAATACTTGCGTATGATTTCAAATACTTGGTAAAGAATAACATGGAAAGTTGGATGAATCAAAGGGAGGGTTATTGAATCGATGTATGGTTAAACTTCATACTATGTCTGGTTCACTACTCACTAGTAATAGAAGGATAATGATGTTTGGTGAAGGAAACTTCCCTGTGTAAAACTGGAGAATGAAATTGCGAAAAGAGAACATTATTGGAACTATTCATGTTCACTTCAACTTCAATACTTATTTATTTTTTGTTCATTATTCTCTTATTTACTTGTAAACTTGGTTTTGGAGCATCGTTCATAAATGAATCTCTATACAATTTATGTTCATTCCTTCTTGATGTCGAGGTTTACTTCTCCTTGTTGTCCACAAGCTTGATTCATAATTGAAGATTCCGTCTCAATTAATGGTGTTCCTAGTGAGAATAATTACATATAATCTTTGCTTCTTAACCTCTTCATGAATTGATCATGTTTCCAAATCCACATCTTGGACTAGGATCCCTTGAAAATACTTCTCAAACTGGAAACAAAGAAAAAATTGGAAATGGAAATGAACTGACTAAGCCGCTTTTCACACCAATAGCATGCTAGGAATCCTTTTTTTTTTTTTTCAGAAGTGACAATGTTTCTGTATTCTCGGGCTTCTGTTTCCTTGACATGCTGCATTCAGTGTAGCGGATGTTAGCAAAATGGAATGTAATAGACTCTTGATCCGAAAGATCTGAAACTAATATTGCATGGCAATGGCGGCAACTAATGTCTTATATGTATGAACCATTGGTAGGATTTCTTACTGGGAAAATTTATATGATGACTTATCTATCTCTCGAGGGCAGTGTCATGTCAATGTTAGATCATCTTGCTCTGATTGTCCGAAATCACAATCAAGGATGAGAATTTGCCTTGACTATGATAGGTTCCAGAATTAAAAATTTTACTAAGTACTTGAAACTGTCAAGATTCTGCAAAACACTTCAAACTATTTTTTTTAAAAAATAAACTTGAAAATGTTGTTATAATCATTGCTTGATGTTGAGTGATGGAGTTAGCGTGAATTTCTTAGATTCATTGTCACTAAGACTCAGCATAGAGTTACTTAACATAAAATGTTATTTTGACACTACTGTTCATCCTACTCTCATTTGATACTCTTACGTCTCACGTAGACCTACTAACGAAAGAGAAAATGTGTTTGTTTTTGTTATATAGGAAGGATAATTTCGTCAATTTCATCAATTTTGTCAAAGTGGTTAGTCATGTTCATCTAAGTTATTAGCTACGTTCATAACTCCGACACCCATATTAAATCACTGAGTTATTCCAACCTTAAATAATTGGTTAGTCGTATACATCTAAGTGGTTAGCTATGTTCATAACTTTGACACCCATATTAAATCACTGCCTGTGAGTTATTTCAACCTTAAATAACTGATTAGTCGTGTATATTTAAGTGGTTAGCTACGTTCATAATTCCGACACCCATATTAAATCACTGCCTGTGAGTTATTCCGACCTTAAATAATTGGTTAGTCATGTACATCTAAATGATTAACTACGTTCATAACTCCGACACCCATATATATTAAATCACTGCTTGTGAGTTTTTCCAACCTTAAATAACTAGTTAGTCGTGCACATCTAAGTGTTTAGCTACGTTTATAACTCCGACACCCATATTAAATCACTGTTTGTGATTTATTCCAATCTTAAATAAATTGTTAGTTGTGTACATCTAAGTCGTTAGCTACATTCATAACTCTGACACCCATATTAAATCACTGGCTGTGAGTTATTCCAACCTAAAATAACTGGTTAGTCATGTACATCTAAGTGGTTAGCTACGTTTATAACTCCGACACCCATACTAAATCACTACCTGTGAGTTATTCCAACCTTAAATAACTGGTCAGTCGTGTACATCTAAGTGGTTAGCTATGTTCATAACTCCGACACCCATATTAAATCACTATTTGTGAGTTACTCCAATCTCAAATAAATAACTGGTTAGTCGTGTACATCTAAGTGGTTAGCTACGTCCATAACTCCGACATATTAAATCACTGGCTGGGAGTTATTCCAACCTTAAATAACTGGTTAGTCGTGTACATTGGTTAGCTACGTTCATAACTCTGACATCCATATTAAATCATTGCCTGTGAGTTTTTCCAACCTTAAATAGTTGGTTAGTCGTGTACATCTAAGTGGTTAGCTACGTTCATAACTCCGACACCCATATTAAATCAGTGTCTGTCAATTATTCCAACTTATCAAGGTGGTTAGTCGTGTAGATATAAGTGATTAGCTACGTTTATAATTCCGACACCCATATTAAAATCAGTACCTGTCAATTATTCCAACCTTATCAAGGTGGTTAGTCGTGTACAAATAAGTGGTTAGCTATGTTCATAATAACAAATATTAATGTCGCTAACCACTTAGATGTACAGGACTAACCACTTAGATGAAATTGACGAAATTGATGAAATTGACAAAATTACCCTACAACAAAAACAAACACATTTTCTTTCTTTCGCTATGGGATCCATGTGACACGTCAGAGTGTCAAATGGGAATTAGGTGAACAGTTGTGTCAAAATATCATTTTCCTTACTTAACCTTTGCGTTGTTATATTATAAGATCGACCGGCCGACTTAATCCAATCTACAGTCACATGACAAATTAGTCTATCGATAACATTTTGGTAATAATTGAGATATTACAACTTTATTAGTCGATCAAGAATAATCCAGTCATACTTGAAAAAAGACTAACCCATAGACCGAGATCTTGATATCTTGGTCAATCTTTGTAATTTTTCTTAGAACACATAAGACGAAGCACATAAAAGGTCCTTAGTGAATTGGACTTCCAGTCCAATTATTCAAAAGTCCATCTAATACTCATACCACTATTAACTTGATTGTCCCATTGATCCTCTTTCAAGAATGCCACTAAAATTTAACAATAGAGAATGTCTAACAACCTAAAATGATTTACCTCATAAAAAAACTAATGCAAGGAGTGTTTTAAAATATTAACAACTTTCACTAGTTTTTAGTGTTGAAAAATTAAATTCATGATTTACTCTGAAATAAAGCTATATGAATGTGAATATCTTATTTAGTTACAATTTTGTTTTTCTCAAATTATTACTATCTAATTACAGTCAAATGTAATTAAGAATAGAAAATTTACATCTTTATTACTTTACAGTTATAATTATTTTCAAGTACTTATCGTCTCTTCATTTTTCAATTACAAATTTTATAATAAAGTTTTAGAATTATAATGGACTCTTCATTATAATTTAAATTTTTTTTATATAGGTATAACTTTTTTTCAAAGGCTTTCGTTATTATCTTTTAATAGTATTTTTTTATCCTGACGAAAAAAAAGATGTACTTGAAATGGTTAATATGGTTATATAACCTTCAATTTAGGTAAATCACCTAAATGGGGTGCTTTAGCATTGTTGGAGTATCTCCTATTAAACTTGACATTGAATTTGACTTTGTCAAGGTTAAGATATAGAAATTTTTTGAAAACGTAGAAAACATTTTATAGAAACAATAATTAAAAAATATAGTATTTAAAAATCAAATAAAAAACAAAATTTCTATAATTACACATATGAATTTGATCATTGTGCCGCACATAACATATATTTTTTCAATCAAACTAGCAGAGCACAAATTTTTCAAAAACAAAAAGGGATCTTTCTTTAGAAAACATGCGATAATGTCTCTTCGAAGCATAATTTATAATTTAATTTTAATAATTTAACTATTAAATTATAATACTTAATATGATTGGAACCTTATGCGATATATCATAGACATATCCAACATTTGTTAACGGTCATATTTCATTCATTAGAGAGAGAAAGATGCGGAAGAAGAGGGTTGCCTCTGTCGAAGAAGAAGAAACTTTGCAAAACCATGGCAATGACGACAACGAAAAAGAGAATAGCGAAGGAAATGGGTTCTTTGCTTGCTACCTCTTGACCTCTCTCAGCCCTCGCTACAAAGGCCACACATACATCGGGTTCATCTCTTATTTTCACTTCTAAAAGATTGAATTTTAATTACACTCGTTTACTCAATCCAAAAATCACCCACACCCTTTTGATTTTTACTTTATACAAGTTTTGGGTTTGTGCCAATTCCTTTGGTTTCTGCTCATTTCAAGTTGGTGTCTTTATGATCTGATGGTCCTCTTCTGCTTCAACTTGTTTTCTTGGTTGAAAAATTTTGAATTTTTCTCTGGGATAAATGATGGGTATTTAACTATTTTTAGAAAAGGTTTATGATTCGGCTTTTATTTTTGTGATGGATCTTAAGCTTGTAGTACATGTGTTTATGTTTCCGTGTATGCAATTTCAGATTTACAGTGAATCCAAGGCGGCGGATCAGGCAACACAATGGGGAAATTGGGAGTGGAGCTTGGAGAACGAAGAAGAAGAGGCCTTGGGAGATGGTTTTATGTATCTATGGCTTCCCAACAAATGTCTCTGCTCTTCAGGTTTGAGTCTGATATTGCTTTCTATGTCTTTGTTGGGTAAAAAGAGTTCAAAGTTAAGTGAGTTGTTGTTTAATGCTTTTTATGCTAATTTGATTTGGATTTGCAGTTTGAATGGGCTTGGCAGCACCCTGTTGAATCCTTGGCTGTAAGGAAGGCAGCAGTGGAATTCAAATCCCTATCAGGAATTGCCAACAAGATCAAACTTGCATACACAATGCTCACCCTTCCACCCTGGCAAAGGTATGGTCTCTGTCTCTATAGAAGTAGGATTTGATTTGACATTCTTTTTTGGCTAGAATGGACTATGATTTGGTTTTTCACACTGACATGATATAAATTATCACAGCATGAATATCACTGTGAACTTCTTCTCCACTAAGTACATGAAACACTGTGCTGGTTGCCCCAGCTTGCCAGCACACATGAAGACCAAAACTGGCCCTCTGGATGAACTTCCATGCTATAGTATCAATGGTTTGTCAGAGAATGAAGATGACAATATTGATGATGTAGAATTTGATGATGATAATAATAATAATAATAATACTAGTGCTGGTAGTTCTGTTCCAGATGTGAGTGATGACTTAGACTCTCCTGATTCACCAAAAAATCAAATCCATAGGGAGAAGATTGGTGAAGCATTTGAGTGGAATAAAGAATCTGAAGCTAGAGAACCATCAGGTAATTCATTCCCTTCACAAGAGCAGGGTCTACCGGTTAGTTCTACAACACCACTGAAGTTGAAATCATCAACAACTTCATTACAAAGAATAGAGATCATTGAAGAAGCTGATTTTATGAATGTTATGAATAAAGGTGGTTCTGGTTTGAGTCAACCAACATTGGCAGCCAATACAAATGGAAGTGGTGGCAGTACATTTGTTGTGCCTCATGAAGCTGAGATTATTGATTTGTCTACCCCTTCTCCTAGTTGCAGAAGTGTTGTGGGTAGGAAGAAGAGAAGAGTTTCTTCATCTGTTACTCATTTTATTGACTTAACAAACTCCCCCAACTTTGTTCAGTTGTAAGGCTTCTGGCCTCACAACCTGTGTGGTGAGAGAACATTTATTGTTAAATAATTTGGTATGTCACACCCCATTATCTTTCTCTGATAATGTGTCACACAAAGAAGTTGTAACAATGGATAAATCTGAACGAATAAATATATATTGTTTGTTTGCTCAAGTTTTAATTTTTTGGTTTAGAGTTTACTGTGTATGAGAAATTGTTAAATTGAAAACCAAGGTGAGTTTTGCAGAAGTCAATTCTTATTGGTTGAAAGAAATTGTGATTATATTCACAATTGGAACTGTTATAGTTGTTGCATTCACATTATTGGCACAATCCTTATGTTAGTAGGTAATTATAGCTTGAAATGCAAATGGTCCTGTTAGGAATATTAATGTAACATGTGGATATTTTTGTGCCATTGGTTTCATTTAAATAAAATTAAATAGTCACTTTATTTCTACAAATGCACACAATTAATAAGTTTCACTGTGTATGGTCGATCTAAAAACTCCATTAATTTAATATAAGCAATCTTACAAATAAATGTAATAATATCTATACAAAAATGTATCATGAAAAAAAAAAATAAGAACATGTGTGTTTTTATAATACATATAATTAAGTTTGTTATGGGTGATATTAATTATTCAATGACAAATGTTACGTGGACAAAAACAAAGGTTAAATTACAAAAATTATATCGAAATTATTAATTATAACTTTTAACCTAATTATAAGCACTTGATTTAATGATTGATATAAAAAACAACACACTCATATTTTTTTAAATATCAATATCCTCATTTTATAATAGAATTATACCAAAATATAAATTATGAATAATTCATTATAATGACTATATTAAAACAAAAAAAAGTGGAACAAACTCGGCATTAAACATACATTTTAGAATTAAAGTAATCCATAAACCTTACCTTTTGATTTTCCTTTAATATTGCAAAAACCCAAAAACTTTCTTTTTTATTCAAATCCTATCCTTTCGATTCCCCACATTTTTTCATGCCTAAAATCATCATTTAAAAGTTGCCTTCAACCTTTGAGTAATGACTTCGAACTTTGATCATGTACTTACCTAGTTTCGATTTAAATAGGAGATCTAGAAAATGAGAGAATATAAATAAAATATTAAAAAATTTAGACGATATTTGTATTTTAATTTTTTTTCATCTTCACATTACTTTAATAGAAGGGAGTTTTCTATTATATGAAAAGATGGAGAGAGCACTCTTATAATTTACTCAGATATGAAGGGAGGTTTCTGTAACTTACTCAAAAAAATATTAAATCCTAAATAATATTACTAAATCTAGCCAATAAAAATGGCCTTTGCATTTTTTTTGGCTTGACTATCTTTGGTCATTATTTTATTTGATGTACTTGCACTCAGGAGCAAACACAATTGCTGAATATTTGCAATGATAATTCTGGGCACCTAATAGAGGTTTAAATATAACCTGGAGATTGTGGACGAAAACCAAGTATACCTTGGATCCAAAATATTTGGAGATATATAACATATGATATGTGAGTAACCAACTTTATGTTTTTCTATCTTAATTATAATTTTAGTCTTTATTTAAAGATCCAAAAAATTATAAATATGTATTAACTTCACAAAGTATTCATTTAATTCTCTCACTTAATACTCATATTTATATTTTATCTAATTGATTAGAACCTTGGAAGAACACGCCACAAAAGCTAATGAGTGTAGTTGAAGAGTCCAGGGCCATGTAAACTGCATACTAGAATCATATATTTTTAATGTGACACTCACTTTTCGTACCTTCCAATTGGATCCTAACAAAAACTAATGTAATAATAACCTACTAATCATTAATCATTGAGGTACTTGTTTAACAAAAAACTTTAAAAGCGCTTATGTTATCAAATGCTAATATACAAAGTTCTAATCCCTTATGTGCAAACAATAAAAAGGGACAAAGGTCTTTGGAAGTATCATGAAAAGAGGAAGTTTCCTCCGAACAGTTTATTATAAACAACCAGTACTTTGAGGCCAGCACGACCCTCACTATTAAGTATTTCATTTCTTTGAACTTTGAGGAGATAGAAACTATTGTTGTCTATCACAAGCAAACATGGATTGAGATCTTCTGCAGTTACACTTTTTAACTGCACATCTCTTAACCTTTCAAATGATTTGGTTTTGTATTGAATTGACATAAGAAAGTTCCCTGCTAATTAATCACCATCAGATTTAGAACTGCACCTCATGCAATTCAATTAGTATCTTCTGACACAAATGTGCTTGATCCTCAGGTGACCCTCATATGGATTTGAGCATTCATAGATAATTTGGAGTGATAATACTACTAGCTTGAGTGGATTGGCTCCACAAAAAGTTGGTATTAGGCTTTAGTTCCTTAAAGAGTAAAAGTAAAGTACTTGATCTCCTAAGATATATATTTGTATTCTACTTTGGTTTGAACAAAAACTGGACAAAAGTTCCTAAGGCTCCTATTATACAGAAAATTTGAGAAACGGTGTACAACTTTGCAAAAAAAATTTGAGACAAGATATGCTACAACAAGATGAAACAACTAAAAGTGAGGAATAAGTGTCACAAAGAGGTCATATCATTGTGAAATGCAAGATATGTAAAAACAAAATTTGGAAAAAGTAAAAAAGAAAGAACTGGGATTGCCATGAAATGCAGTAAGCATGATATCTCAAAACAGGTTATGACTGAGGTTGTTGCTGCTGCTGGTCATCTGTATGTAGCTGTTCCTCTGACGGTTGTGATTGCAGTTGTTGGTCACTTTGCCAAACCCAAACAATATCCTGAAGAGCAGGCCTAATATCCTCTTTCAATATTTTCTGATATTCCAATGTATCTCCATTTGATTTTGTTACCTCCACCAAATGGAAACAAGGTGTAACTTGAAAGATCTCTGCATCAATGGTTAAAACCCCCTTCCTACCTTCCTCCAAGCCCTCTAATTTCAACAAACCAGCAACTTTTTTCTTTATTTTCATCCTCAATTGCTTGGCAATGTCTTCTAGCTTGGAGATGATGACATTTGCAGGTAACCTTGAACTAAATCTTGCTTCCTTTTTCTGAAAACTTTCATCAAAGAATCTAGAAAGGTCAAAACCCACAGAACGGGAGATAATATCAAAGGCATTTATACTTAAGGGTGCAACTGAGTCTCCGTTTGCTTCTGCTGCTAAACCATCACAATCATTTTGATCAGGAAGAACAGTGCCTGAAGAAGAGACAGTGTTGTTTTCCACTACAGGTCTTTTGTTTTTAACATTAGGTTCTTTCTTAAACCAACAATGTTCTCTAATACTAGATATGGTAATCCTAGTCTCAGGATTTGGATCCAACATCAAGCCCAATAGCTTGCATACTTCAGGTGGGAACCAATTAGGGCATTTCAATTCTGCTTTGCTTATCTTCCTATACATCTCTATCAAATTTGGGTCATGAAAAGGGAGATAACCTGCCAACAAGACAAACAGAACTATTCCACAAGACCAGATATCAGCTTTTGTACCATCATATCCCTTCCTTTTGATGACTTCAGGAGCAACATAAGCAGGTGTGCCACAAGGAGTATGGAGTAAACCATCCTGCCTCTTGGATTCAACAAGTGCACTTAAGCCGAAATCAGAGACCTTTAGATTCCCATTTTCATCCAATAGAATGTTCTCAGGCTTTATGTCTCTGTGGAACACACCTCTACTGTGACAAAAATCCACAGCATTAATTAGCTGCTTAAAATACTTGTGTGCCACATCTTCCTTGAGTTTTCCTTTGGCCACCTTGTTGAAGAGCTCACCACCTTTAGCATATTCCATAACAAAGTAAATCTTACTCTTGTTAGCCATAACCTCAAAAAGCTGTATAATATTGGGGTGTCTAGCCAATCTCATAACACATATTTCACGCCTGATTTGTTCAACTTGCCCCGTTTTCATAATCTTGTCTTTGTCAATCATTTTAATAGCCACACTCTGGTTAGTTATTGCACTTCTAGCATAGTAAACCTTTCCAAAGGTTCCCTGGCCAAGTAATCTTCCTAACTCATATCTTTGCATTAAGATATTTGGCTTACTCTCCATATGAACTTTCACACAACTTCCTCAACCCACTTAAACTCTATATCATTTGCTATTATGTAGTGTATGTATAACTAAAACTATATACATATAGCAGAAACTTGTTTCAACCGTCTTCACACAGTATTAGCAGAACAGGCACTATAAAAAAACTTGTGTGCCTATTGTGCTTCAAGGAATAGCTAAGGACTGAGCTACAAACTTGTGGTCCACTCTTACCAAGCATTAAGTGGGGCATCAAGAGCAAGGGCATCACCTTATGAATCTCAGCTACATAGCTGCAATCAATAAGACACATCTCTTTGGCATTCCAGTGTCTCTGTCAACCACAACCGACAATATGTGGTGGAAACCTCGAATCGATAAACTTCAGCATCAAACTTCAATTTTCGGCAGATTATCATTTATCAGAGGGAACCTGAGAAACAAAAAGAACAGGAACAACTCTCAGTTCAATAACTGTCAAGATCTGAATAAAAACAAAAGGGATAACATATACTAAGATGATGAACACAGATCAAAAGCTGATCTTTAATTAAAACACATAAGATGAATTAATAAGAATGGCCGCCACAGGGTTATTAATCGGTTTTCCGACAAACATAAATAATAAAGAAAATCACCCTTTTGAATTTAAATTTGAAAATATATGGACAAAGGAAAAAAGGAAACACATTGATCTTTTTCAGATATGATCTCTAGATCACTTAAATGGGAATTGAATCAAAGCGACAACTACCGATTAAATTTGGAAGATTTATCACTCATTCAGCAAAAGAATCCGAAAGGGTGCAGAGGGAAGAGACGAAAGTGTGGCAGACAAATAAAAACCTCAGAATCTTAGTTACACTGTCAGTCTATGATGATTGTTTGCAGGAAATAGCATGAGAAAATCTTGCTTTTTCAGTAAGCAAAAGCTTTTATGATTAGTTTGGAAGTGGGAAGAACCAGCCCAAATTCATACATACAGCGATTGGCATGGTACCATCTGGATTATTCAGGAACATGTTCTGTTCAAGTTGTACACATAAATTGAACCAGAAATTCTTCCAGATTTAAAAAAAATAAAACAGAAAAATAATAGTCTACCTTCAGGATCAGGATTAGAACATGTTGATACACATTGAAGATGCAACACAAAACCAGGAACAGATGTTCCTGTCTTTAAATTTATAATATATATATATATATATATATATATATATATATATGTGTGTGTATGTAAAAGATTTTGAAACAAAGTGAATTGATTGATAAACGAATTATTTGCTGTAATTATTACTGTAAAGTTTGACTTAGTTAAAAAAAATTAAAATAATTTTCAAATTAATTGTTTATACAGAAACAAGGTCCAAATTTAGGAAGTAGTTTCACATTAAAAAAACGCTAAATGTGACCTCGGTTAATAATAAATAAAATATATTAATGCCTTAAACTCTTTAAGAGTCTAACTTTGTCTTATATAAAAAAAACATCTTAAAATATATACTTTAAATGTTGACATGTATAGTTACTATAAATTTAAGAACATATATTTTTTTATAGTTGCTATAAAAAAAATCTTAAAAACTTTAAGATATACTTTAAATTATATCTTTAAAAGAATTGTAAAATGAGTGGGCCAGACTCAAGACCTGTAAAATGAGGAGAAAAAGTCTAGAACTGCCAAAATGGATTGTTGTATTGGTTCCTTGCCAAGTGGAACAATGCAATTCAACTTACTTATAAGTAAATTGGAAAGAAAAGATAAAGGGCAACTTTATTATAGGTTGGTGAGTTGAAGGGTTAGTTAATTTAAAAATTAAATTATAAGTTTCTTAAATTTTTGTTAATCTATTCTTTTAATATGAAATCTTTAAGTCAAATTTTAAATTATTAGAATAATTATTATGAAAAAAAATAGTCATACTATAATAAATATGCTTGATAATATATGTATATAATAATTTTAAATATCATATCAAATGTAAATATTAAATAATAATTTTATAAATAATATTCAAACAATTATGACAGGTTATAAGAATTATTATATATATATATATATATATATATATATATTAACATATGCTATTTTCATTATATATATTAATATGTATACTAAATAATAATTTTAAATAATTCAAATAATTATCAATCAACTCAAAATTTGTAAAAAAATAGGACTGGGTGAACAATAACGAACTTGTGTAAATTAAAATATTTCTTAATTTAAGTTTGACTTATATTTTAAAGGCCACATTTTATTTTCTTTTATATTTTTTATACACTCATTGATTACTTCTCTTTTTCAACCAAAACTAAAAAGTGCATGAAGAGTTGTTGAATGCTCCTTTCAACAACTCTGCAAGTCCTACATCAACCACTTTCCCAACTACTGAAATTATTTATTGAATAAATATTGATTTACAATTAAATATAGTAAAATAGTTTGAAACATATGTTTTGTTTTATGGAACATTTAAAATAATAGGCTAACATTTAAAATGATAGGTTAACATTTAAAATAATAGGTTGATGTGTTCTTAACTTATTAATAATCCGTAACCACAATTATTCTTTTTTTTTTTTTTTTCTTTCTTTTTTTTCAAACTGCAGACAGCCTTTGCTTTCACTCTTTCTTGTAACTCCAAATTATTTGGTCTCTATTTATTTTTCTTTTATCAAAGTAAAGATATTTTGGGAATCATCATTCTTACATTTTCTCATACTCCTTCTAATGTGTCTATAATAAGTTATTAGTGTTAAATTTAATGCATATGTTTTTTCAAGATTATTTTTATTAGTTATGAGACATACTTTTAATTTATTTTGAAATGATGTTTTTGCTATTTTAAAATTTAATTAAATATTTTGAGTTAATATTTTTAGATGGGTCATTAATAAATAAGACGGAAATAAATAAATAAGTAGGGTAAAGCATGAAAATGACTCATAATCATTAATAAATTTGATGTATTATTTATGTTTTTGTGAAATGTTTGATGTGTAAAAGGTAGTTGTAAATAAATTCAAATAAAAGGAATATGAAAATAGGAAATAATTGTGTGGCATTGAGGGGCTGAGCGCATAAATCGGCCTTAGCTGCCGTTTATGGTTTCACTCATTCAATACCTCTGTCTCCTCCATGTAATAATTTTCTACCTTTTATTTTTCCATTTACTTTTATTTTTTATAATACTCTAAATAATAAGAAAAACTATGGTAGCATCACTCTAAGAAATGCTGTATTTCTCTCCGGATCATCAAGTCATCACTGTCAACATTACTTCTTTTTGTTTGAGATTATCAAAATTTGTTGATGTTACCTTGAGATACACTTTTTTTATAAATTCTTGAAATGAATATTATTTATTTATCCAAAAATGATCATTAGGAACTGAAATAGTGAATTTAGATTTCAGAAGAATGAAAGCTAAAGAAATGTAATTTATAAAAAATAAAATCAAAATTCATCTATTTTATAAGGATTAAAAATAATAATTTTAAATATTAGAAGAATACAAAAAGTATAACTCAAATCAAAACATTTTTTGTTTTATAACTACTATAACATATTTAAATCATTATTTTATTTCATTATGATTCTATGTTTCTAATGAAGATGGCCAGTGTATGATGATGAGAAACCAAGGATGAAATTGGGTTCTTATCTTCAAAGATTCGGTCGGATTTGGGCTGTTCTGACTATAGAAGAAACTAAGAGAATAAACATATCTATCAGGTCTTCTCTTTTCAATTAACTTTATTCGTTTATCTATCTCATATAACGAATAAATGCATTATGATTTCAGTATAGTTATTTAGTTTTCTCAATTCATGCAGCAATATTAAATTTTTGGAGGGATGAAGTTTGATGTTTATATCTTTGTCGATGGCAGGTGAAGTTGAACTTTAGCAACCACATGCTCATATAAAAAGTACTTATATTTGTTATTTATTATGTGCTCTCTTTTCGGTGGAAATTATTCTATAACAATCTTGTTGAAGTTGAGGACATGACAAAACAGTGGAAGTAGAACTGGGAACTGAACACACATCAGCAGACTCTAGATTATTTTCTTTTCTTTTGCCTGTTGACACGTCTTATGTGAGTCTTTGCTAAAATGTTAATGTAATAATATGGATGAATATGAAATGTATATATGTTGTCCTTTTACCTCCTAGCAAGCTTGTATTAATTTAATTTTAATGTATGCTTCAACTATTCAGACAATTTTTTTTTGGTGCAACTACTTTACCTTTTATGACAAATCCTAAAATGTTATTCAGATATATCATGTTTATAGTGCCTTGAAAATTATAAATAATAAGCAGATGATAAACAAGAAAAAAAAATACTTTTACTAACACCACATAATTAATAATGATTGTTCTACAGTATCCTCAAATTATTGGTTAGCAAGACATCAAAATAATTGGAGCGAGTGCACCCTTTTTTTCAAATCCAATTGTGGCTATCTACAAGTTAAAATACAACCAATGCTACCCCTGCTTAGTCCTGGTATCCACGACCTCATGCAAAGTCGATAAAGCAGCAGCAATTCACTATGGTCCTCTTGGCCTGGGATGATAAGAAAATTCCTGTTGCTTCTTTTCTGATGATCATCAGAAAAATCTATCTTTCCAACAAAGAAGCTCGTCCAAATTTACGCACGAGCAATACGCACGAGCAATAAATTCAATTTGTTGTTGGCAACGCATCCACGTTGTTAGTGAACAAGCCATGTAGGTACCACCTAACTTGCAAAAATTTATAGCCGACAAAAATATCTTAACTTTGATAAAGATTATGTTACTAAATATTAACTAGCAACATATCCTTTCCAACGAAAAGTAGATAAAATGTAAACATACTTGAAGCAACACTTACACTGTTTCATGTCATACTCCATACAGTGGTAAAAAGGTCTTGATTAAGTTATATGCTAGAGCACCCGTGAACACATAACTGTCTGCTCTGTCTAGTACTCCACCTGCATTGATTGGAGTTAATAAAATATCTTCTACCTTTCAAGTACTTTCTAATGGAGAAAAAATAAGGTGGGATTCTAACAGGAGGTGTTAGTCTTTGGTGGCAAGATGACATCCTTAACATAAATTTACAACTTTATCATCAGTAATTACTTATTAAAAGAATTTGTACTGCTAAAAGAGAGAAAATTAAGATTCATAAATAATATGAAGAGAGATAGATACAAAATAATGAACAAATTATTGTATGTGTATCACATCTTTAACCAAAGTAACATTGTTTATATATTACTATTTCTTCAGGTTGCAGTAAAAGTTCTAGTATCAAACGATAAAATAAATAAGAAGTATCACAGAGATATACTGGGAGGAATTACCATGACCAGGTATTAGTGTGCCAGAGTCTTTCACCCCCGCATCACGTTTAATCATTGATTCAGTGAGATCACCGAAAACAGACCCAAAGAAATTCAAAACACCAAGTGCTATTGCACTGAAAAAAATCCATGTAACACAAATTACCATGTGCAAATAACTGTTCACAGGATATAAAGATGCATGGTAATTGGTAAATGTACGATTGGTCATCTAAGAATAGAATAAAGTCAAGTAACCTTGTAACGAACAAAACAACTATGATACTCAAACTTTTCATTCAACATACTGACATTAACTTCAAGGACAGGTAGGGAGTACCTTGATAAAGATATTGGCCAGCTGAAAACTTTTGACAGTACTACAGAAGTAACTATACATCCACAAAAGCCTATAATAGTACCCTCCCATGTCTTCTTCGGACTTATACTGGTGAGTGGTGTTCTACCAAATGCCTGCATGAAGGTACAAAAAGAAATTTCATAACTAATGCCAGATTAAGGGTTATTTTTGGAACAAATAACAAATAAACCGTCTGAATGTTAGTCAAGGAAAACTAATAATTTATATCATGACAAATTCATAATAATCAGTAACACAACAATTCTTTATTTAAAAATGCAATAGCCTCTTAAAAAAACTTTCATACAAGGAAAAAGATAAATTGTTTTTTCCCTTTGTAAATGCAAGTATTGGCTCCACCAAAGTCAGGATTTTGTTTACTGCCAACCTACTAATGTCACTCAGAAAGGAGATGCTTTAATCTTTCACAACTCAAAAGCTTCAAACTTGTGTCAGTGAAGATTTACTCGCTTATCTCATGTTTAGAGTAGAATTTTTTTTAATCAAAAGATTATCCTTTAAAAAACTGCTTAAATAAGTGTATGCCACTCTTTAAACCATTTAACACGAGAACTAAAAGGTGAAGTCTAATCAAACTTGAGAAATTGAAATGAAGGATATAGATTATATGGAGACATGCAATAAATTGATTTCTCACCAATAAATTGGCAATAATTACTATCATAGAGCCCTGATGACAATCAGTCATTTCTAATTGTACCCCAAGTTTTTTATATGTATATCCATAGTATTAATTATTTCTTTTTCCAACCGAATAAAATACATCCATAATTTCATTCTATTGACATGCTCTAGTTGATTGTTGTGAGATGAGCGATTGTGTAAGACCAGGATATTCACTAAAGGCTATTTTATACTAACATTGAGAAAACCTTTTTGAGCACCACTAATATCATTTGAAACTTTGTTTTGAAAAAATCTTAAGAATCAGGGAAAAATGACAGGACAACTTGGCAATCATCAAGTTGACAAGCTGAAAAGTAAGTTGCAAACACTTTAAAGGAATAATCTGGATGCAAGAAATTTTTTTATTAAAGTGAATTAAATGAAACAGTAAATCAGCCTCTATATATAGAGAACTCTAACCCTAAAGTAATTGTTACAAAAAGATCTCTAGGATCTTTTAACAGTTTCTACCAATTTCTAGTAGTACATTTAATATCTTACTAACAACACTCTCTCTCAAGCTAGCGAATGGATATTTATCATTCCCAGGTTGCAAGTGAGATCATGAAATTGTTCAGTGAGAACCTAAACCTTTTGTAAACAAGTTTGCTAACTGAAGCCCAAATGGGGCATAAAAATTACTGATAATGCTACTATCCAGTTTCTTTTTAATGAAGTGGCAATCTATCTCTGTATGTTTGGTCCTATCATGTTGAACTGGAGTGTGAGCTATAAAATAGCTAACTTATTATCACAATAAAAAATCATAGACTATTCACATGCCACTTTAAGATCATTTAAAATAATTCTCAACCATAACAATTCACAAACTACATGTGTCCTATCTCCGAATTCAGCCTCTACACTAGACCTTGCAACAACATTTTATTTCCTACTTCTCTAAGTCACCAAATTTCCACCCAAGAACATGTAATATCATGAACAATAATCCCTTCCTGGACTTGTCTTCAAATATTCAAGGATTGTGTTCACAGCTTATAAATGTCTCCCTTGGATGATGCATGAGTTGATTAACTATACTCACAGCATAGGCTATGTCAGGTCTGGTGTGAGTTAAGTAAATGAGCTTCTCCACAAGTCTTTCATATTGGCCTTTATTCACAGTAGAATTGCCTTCATCACTTCCAAGTCTATGGTTTTTGTTTTATAGGAACTCCAGTGATATTGTAATCAATCTTACCTGTCACTTTGAGAAGATCAAGAACATATTTTTTTTTGGGAGATAAAAATGCCTTTTTTCGAGTAAACTTCTTCTATCCCAAGGAAGTACTTTAATTTTCTTAGATCCTTCATTTCAAACTGAGTAGCAATCTTTTCTTTCAAGATTTGTTTCTCATGTTCACCATCTCCTACAACAATCATATCATCAATGTAGACCAAGAGTAAAGTAAGTTTACTTTCTAGAGAATGCTTGATGAAAGAGATATGGTCACCTTGACTTTGTCGATACCCCCATGGAGATCATAACTTGATTGAGTCTACCAAACCAAGCATGGGGTAACTGCTTGAGTCCATACAAGGCTTTCTACAACCTGCACACTTTGTTCCCTCCTTCAAAACACCTAAAACCTGGAGGAATTTCCATATAGACTTCTTCCTCATGCACGAAAGCATTTTCACATCAAATTGTTGCAATTCTCAAACCAAAATAGGCTACTAATGAGAGAATGATTTTAACCGTATTCATCTTGCCACTAGAGCAAAATGTTTCTTCATAATCAACATCATAAGTCTAAGTATAACCTTTAGCAACTAACCTTGTTTTGTAACGGTCTAATGTGTCATCAGATTTATACTTTACATTATAAACCCATCTGCATCCTACTACCTCTTTATCCAGTGGCCTGTTAACAATTTCCCATGTTTGTTTCTTTTCTAAGGCACCAACCATGAGCAAGAGTAACAACATCTCTGCAATTTTCAAGTTTAAAATTTTTATATTGGCCCAACTCAATTCACATACCTTTCAACATTCCATAATGTTTTGCAATAGAGAGAGTGCCCTACTTTGCACCAAAGATCTTGCTTTCTAACTCATGACATTTAGAGATATCTTGTCTCATGGAATATGTATTTGCAAGGTCTTCCTAAATTTCACAGGTACTGGAGTAGAACATATAATTTCTACAGACTTACGTAGTCATGAATCTCCATAACCATGTAAAAATTTGTGAGTAATCATTGTCCCAAATTTGGAAATTAGGCTTATCCTGAGAAATGGCCTCTCCTTCAATATGGTTAAGTCTTCCCGTACCTTTAATGTGCATCTAAATTAAGCCCACTAAAAATAATTCTGACCATTACGGCGATTGTCATCAGGTAAGTGTGGAAGATCAACATTGCTTAGTGAAGTTGCCATGCTAAGATAAATAATAAAGATTCCTTAATCTTTCTCCTATGCAAAACGAAACAGTAAGATAGAAAGCTCCGGTGAAGGCGACAGCTTTGATGATAGTGATAGCTTTGGCAGCAATGGCAGTGACAGCAACCGCTTTGATGGCAACTACGACAAGGAGATAGAACCACCGGCTGGGTGCACTTTAGGTAACCTCAATAATCAAAGTAAATGGGTGCAACTCAAGGAATTATAAAAAGAACCGTAACTAAGATAGTAAAGAAGAAATATGAAGATAGGGCCCCCAAGACTGGGAGCTTCGATATCAACTTGCAAGAAATAATCTGAACAAAAGAAGATTTTTTATTAAATTGAATTAATTGAAACACCGCATCATGAGAGATCTCTAGAATCTTCTAACAGCTTCTAACAACTTCTAATAGTACATTTAATATCCTACTAACAACACAAACCAATATGCTTACATACCTTGCCACCAAGAAATGCAAATGTATCAGCTGCAATTACACTACTTATGGTAATCAAAGTTGCCACAAGACCAACTGTCCAATGAGCTTGGCCACCAAGAAGTATAGGCCATGTTGCTCCTATCCCTACAAAATAATAATCTATTAAGGATGTGCACTAATTCAAGACATATAGAAAATCGGGAGTACAAAACCATGCTATATATAAGCATCCTGAATAATGTCAACCAGGCATTTGATTCATTGTTGAAATTAGAGCTGCTACTGCAGCTAGTCAAATTTGAAAGCAAATCACATTATAGCATTGCACATGAAAGCAGAATAACTAGATATATAACCAAATGGGTTTCTGAACTAGAGAAATCCAGTTACTTAATCTATACAAGGAGGAAAAATTAACAGACCTGTTTCCATGGTCCTTTGTTTCATACTATTATACTATTTGAAGTTTAATTTCCTTTCAGCCATGGGAAAGGACACATTTCAAAAGATGTATTTAAATAATGAACTAAACAGCTACAATGAACAAAGAGCGCATTTGGATCCACTACTAAAAACAGGAAGCAAGCAATCGAGATAAAACAATTAAAAATCAGAATATTGTATAGCAACACATAGATTCATAACCATTTTGTGAAGAATGTAGCAAACCCAAGGTTGATGTCTACAACCACTACAGCAAAGAGATATAACCAGCAATGAAGGGTAGAACTGGTGACTTAGGCAGATTTTTTTATTAAGAAAAAAATGAACTCATCCTCCCAGCCCCACAATCACAGAACTAAATCTGAAAGAGGAATTAAAAAAGTTAATTACTTGTGTTCAAGGCTGGAGCTGCTAAACCACATCGAAGTTTCACCCAAAAAGAGGGAAGATATCCACAATAAAATAACCCAAAAATTGCACTACTTAGCTGTGCAAAACGGGGACTTCCTCTTTGTAAGAGTAGTGCTGTAGCCAAAACAAAAGCAGCAGAAGTCACAGAAACGTCAACATGACCACGAAACCTGGCATATATTAGAAATACAAATCAATCAGCAAACAAGACCCATCAACGTTCCATACCATATACGTCATAAATACATTTTAGATGCTCTCTACATAAGTGTTCAAACTATACTCATAAAAATCAAATCAAAATTATAAGGGTAAAATACATATTGGGTGCTGATACTTTGACATTGCACATAGTAAATACAACTATTTGACACTGAAATAAATTATTATTTTATTGTTATATAATATTTTATTGAATAAAATTTATGAACAGTGATATCATAACATAATTTTCCATACATATTATCCCTTAAGGTTTGGGGCATTTCTATGTTTGGTACACAAACTTCATTTAGTTGTACATAAGGCCCCTTAATGTATAGGAAGGATTGAAATCATCACATGGGCTGTTAGAAATGACAGAAGTTGGTAACACGAGCGCCTTGCACATCCCATGTGAGACATCCCAAACCATCTTCATCTTCTTCCTCAACAATGGTAAACAAAAATACTTCTTCAACTAAAATCCTTAAGGGTATTTTTCTTTTTCTAGATAAAACAAGATATTTTGTTGGTAGATTGATATCCCTTTGATACCATTTCAATAGAGATAGGGGGTAATGTAGGAGGAACAATCAAGATAAGTTGAAAAAAGATACTACCTTGCAGGTGCAGCAAATGATTTATGGTCCATAGAAACGTGGATTGTGGAAGGAACAGAACAGTAGAAAATAATTTTGTTAGAGAAAGAGCCAAGAAGATATTGAGAAGAAAGTGTGATAAACTGATATCATTATTGACTGCTACTATGATAAATAGACACCCCTAATGTGAAAGATCACTAATTTAGATTAGCAGCTAAAATTTAGATCCTACCTTGGACGTTTGCTTGCTATTTCATCCACGTTCTCCAATTAAACATGAAAGCATAACAAGCTTAAATGGGCTATGCGAGACTATTTAAGTTAAGGAGGTTTATGATAACAAGTTTCACGGGCACAACAAATTTCAGGTTTTCCATTTCATTCATTCTTTTAGTTTTTAGCAGGAGGGAGAAAGATTTCAGATCCCAAAGGCTTGCCATTTTCTTTACATATGCAGAAGGCAAATCTCATCACACTTCCCTCTACCATTTTTAGTTCATTTCCACTATAGTTTAAAACGTAGAACACATAGAGCAAATACACTATGAAATAATTAGAAGTTAAATGACAGGTATAGTGACATAAAATGAGGGAATAAATTGGACTCAACATGTAAAATGAATGTCAATAACTTTTCGTTGTTAAATGCACATGAGGGATATCCAAAGGCAAATACTAAAGATTACCAGATGCAAGCAATAACAGAAAATTAAGGTGCACTAACCAATCTTACATGACAAACAATGGCATCAAGGCACAAATGACTGAGCAGACTCGTGATACATAGCGTGGAGGTGGTGTCATTCCTTCAGTAATTCCACGACTCCGAACCAATTCAAAATATTCTCGTGCACCAGTGAAGACAGCAGCAGCAAGGGCAGTTGCAAAGACCCATCCGCCAGCCAAAACGACACCACCCACACCAATCCCAATGCCAAGTCCAAAAACAACCCGGTTTCTAAGCTGACTACCTTGCTGTTGTGATTTTGTGGGCAAATCCTCCTACAAAGGCAAATGACAACTATAAATTCCTCACAAATCACAATCCCCCACTTGAAATGTTTATATCATTCCCTAACACAATATCTCAACCGTTTTTCAAAGTTCTAAACAATAAAATACTAAGACAGCCTCTACCATTAAATTCAAACTCAACCAACTGCAACACACTATTCTTGCCCACAAGATTGCAGCATACCGCATTTTACTTTATTTCCCCAATTAAAAAAAAAAAAACTAACATCAATTTCACATAACATAATCACTTAAATCTCAACTTTGTTTTTTAAAAGTTGACTCAGAACACCAGTGGACAACGAAATTCCACATCATAGAGCCCTAAATTCAACACGTGACTGACCTAATTAACAGAATTCATAATCATTGCACAGCCAAATGAAACGAATTCCATTCAGCGAAAAATTCCAGTTCCTTATTTTTTTTATACCTCCCCTCCAGCAGTGTAGCACACGGCATTGTATTTAACTTCTCCAATTAAAACCTTAATACCAATTTCCACAAAAACAAAAATGGCGTAAATATTAACCTCATTATTTAAAATTATAAACCTTTCTGTTTCCACAAACCGGCTCTGAACTCAGATAACAAATTTTCAGGGACGACGAAATTGCACATAGCAGAACCTAAATTGACCACGCTACTGGCCTAATTATCTGAACTCGAGAACAGTAACCACAAACAATAGTCAACCAAATGAAACGAAATTGCATTTGAACGAAATTTGAAGTTAATTGTGGAATTGAATACCTCCTCCCCGGGGAGGACCTGCGGAGCATTGGTTTGAGGGAGGCGGTTCGGTTCGGCCTGGCCGACGGCGGCGAGGACGAGCGGTGGACCGGTCCGGCGGGCAAAGCGGATGAGCGGTTTAGGTTTGGCGAAGAAGAAAGGGTGTTGGAGAATTAGGGATTGGGAAGAAAAGGGAACGAGTTTGCTGGGAAGGGGAGAAGAGAGCGAGTTGGTGAGTCGAAGGTGAGCCATGGGAGCGAGTCGATAAGAGAATGAAATTTACCTCTCACCTCACACACCAGACACAGATGATTTTGTTGACCTTCATTTTTACGTATACAATTCGTATGTAGGTATTGTATTGCATTGGTAGTACCCTATACCATAGTGTATTCAACAGGTTATATATTATATGATTTTTATTTCTCTGTATATTTTTCATTAAAAAGTTTATAGATTTTATTAATATAATAATATGGTACTTTGCTAAAATGTCGTATATTAGTCATAAATATTTTTAGAAACAGTTTGTATAAGTGTCTTTTAGAAAAAAAAAATATGCATTTGCACAGTTATAATTTTTTTTAATATTTACTATATTAAATAATTTAATTAAACTAAAATTTAGATTGGAAAAGTTAAGGAATGGTTTCTTTTAATTTAGAAAACTAGATTTTTCACTTATATCTATGAAAATAATTAATGAAAAACAAATAAGGTGTATCTTATTTAGAAACAAATAATGGTGTTTATTATAACTATAATTAATAACTATTAGAATCCTATATGAAATGGAATTCAAGCATGCTAATAAATACATCCCTCTAATTTTTTTTACAATCTTCTCTAGTGTTAAACTAAGTTAACTATATGAATTCACATGTAATATAAAAAAACATTCATTCTTTTTAAACAAATTTACAGTGTTATTACTCGTCCACAATTAATACAATTCATAAGTTAATTCTACAATTTATATATATATATATATATATATATATATATATATATATATATATATATATATATATAGTCTATTGCTATATTTTTCTAATGGTATCATTGTAGTGAAAAATGCATTTTATTTTACTAACTTTCATTATTTGAAAATCTATAATGTTGAAAAGTGTTGTAAATTAATAATCTTTTAAATTGTGATTTATTTAAAATATGTATTATTATACTAAAATTTCAATACAGATCTTTATTTTTTTCTTATTCCCATTAATAATAGACTAAATTGGTCTAATTTTGTGTTTAACTTTTAAGCCTTTGTAAAAAAGAAATTTCTTAATTTTAGCATCACAACAAAAATCATACCTAACCATTGTTGACTTTGTCTACAAGACCTAGAATTTAGTGAATAGTATATATATTATTTTTTATTTTTTATATGTATGTGTGTGTGAATGAATGTTGTTACATCGAAGACCTTCAAATGAAATGTATGTTGTGAGAGAGGGATACATGCATATTGTTTGGTGTTATGGGTTTTGTTTGAATAATAATAAGTACAACTTGGCCTAGGAGGCACATGTAAATGTTTAAGGAATCACGCCAGATTTGGTTTTGTATAATGCACAGACGTGTAAGCTACAAAAAATCAAAATATGTTTATTATTATTTACCATAGCATTTTATGACGAATTTAATCCATTTAAAAAAAAATATCAACTTTTAATTAGTTGAAAATAGCACATGCTTAATTATTTTTCTAACTAAAAGAAACTTTTGGACAAAAAAATATGAGAATTTCTTTTTAAAAAATTATAGGAAAAAAAACTTAAAAGAGAAACAGAAGAAACAGAGAGGGATTAGAAAAGAGAGGAAGAAAAGGTTATAAACACTGTTCCTTAAAGTTTATATTTTTATTTTTCTTTTAACAATATAAATATATTAAAGTAAAATGCAGTAAATGTTATGTTATATTTTATTCCTTGTTGATAGAATCGATAAATCACTAATAGGGTTATCACTAACTTTATTATCATATTTTTAGATTTATAAAATTATTTATTTATTTTTACTCAATTTCACTATGGTTTAAAAAAATCCACTAAAGTTGGAAACAATTTTTTTATTTAAAAGACAACAGTTGAGAAAAAAAATATTTTAGAAAAATTAACGTAGTTGTAGTTATAATTGTTAATATTTTATAAATTAACTATAATATCTCCTTAAATGAGAAAATGATTAACTCATTTAATCTATTGTGAACATTTTGAAATTTGATAGATTCTACACAGTTTTAATTTTTAAATATTATTTTAACACTTGCAATCATTTCTATTAGAATGGTAATCTCTTCCAACACAGAAGTTCTCTCAGCACCTTTAGTTCTAACAAAATTAAGACGTTTTAGTCTTTCTGATTCAAATATAAAATAATATAATTTCAGATTATAAAAATTTATCTTTCAATAATCATTAAAAGCAATGATATGTTTTTGAAAATTATGTTAAAAGAATTTACTTGTAAGTGAAAATTTATATATAGTTCATCTATCATGATAAGAGACTAGTACTATCAGTACCAATGGCAATGTGAATGGTACTTTGCTTGTTTTAATAGTCATCTAATCTAATCTAATAATGTGATTAAGTTCATCAATCATTCCTAATTAAAAAACACCAACAAGAGAATTTAAGATTCAACAAAAAAAAAAGTATAAAAAATCAAAAATCAAAAACGCGAAGAGAGGACGGAGTCTCCACAATTTCCCAATTCCTCCTCGAGGACCTCGCCCTAGTCGCAAGTCCGATTCCTCCGGTGGATCGCCACCGTCGCCGGCCAGAAAATAAGCGCGCCACTCCTTCGACAGCGCTTGTCCCGTCCACTCTCTCTCACCGGCGGCGAGCCAAGTCGAAGAAAGCAGAGCGAGAGCAAGTGAAGACTCTTCGCTTCAGTTTCTTCAGCTGGCTGCTTCAATCTCGAATCAAATCGAGCGCAGTTCTGGAAGTAGTGTTATCGCCTTCTGCTCCATAGGTAAATTCCGCGTTTGATTTGATTAGAGTTTGAACAAAATTATTTTAGCTTTGACCGAACCGGACTATTTGCCTGTGTGCATTTGCAACTGTGGTAGTTTTTCTATTGCTGTTAACAGAGAGAAGGAGAGGAAAAAAACTAGGAACGTTTGAAATATAGTTGCTGCTGGTTAAGTGTTAGAGAAAACTAAGTTGTGATTTGTTTTCTGCTGAGTTGAGTTCAGCTCTGAGCTGGATCAGCTCCAAGTGTTTTAGATAAGGAGTTTCGGTTGTTTTGAGAAAACTGATTGCTAGTCATGTGGAACAAACTTAACTACAGTTACGTTTGACTTCCTGAACTCAACGTGAATGAGGACACCAATTTTGCGTTGCTAAACGTACTTTCATCTCGATGGGACAAATTACTTCCTTCTACGTTTAGTGCTTAATAAATTAGGAATTTATGTTTTAGACCTCTGAAATAGAAATCTAAACACTTATTTTTTTAATTAAATTAGTGCGTGTCCGGATACACTCTAGCTAAGCATGGATGTATAGTTTTTCACGTCAAACTGATTCTAGATAGTTATATTCTAGATAGTTATATTTGCTTCGGTATCTTACTTTGATGTGTGACCAACACTGCTAAATTTTGAGTGTCTTGTGTTAATCCTACTAGCCTAGACTGTTTTAGCTTGACTCGGGTGGTGCTTCAAGTTCTAGGTAGAGCGATTTTACTTCGAATGCCGATATAT
>Ga0209489_103371_pt1 | contig 31236 bp, 17 predicted proteins | sample SiratrowhiteBW_FD_187527 | JGI IMG/M metagenome (GOLD analysis project Ga0209489, IMG submission 187527) | Root nodule microbial communities of legume samples collected from California, USA - Siratro white BW (SPAdes) (version 2) | ecosystem: Host-associated > Plants > Roots > Nodule | place...
TTTTTTTTTTTTTTTTCTCAACTGCAGTTTCTTTTATAAGATAAAACTTCGGTGAGATTTTTTTGTTATTTTTTAAATTATTATTTTCTTAAATTAAATAATAGCATACGGACAAACATGTGTAGTTCTCTTTACTTATTATTTTTTATATAGAAGAACTCGGTTAAAATTTCCAAATTTGTAAGAAATTTGAAATGCATTGGTGTTCTATCTTTAGATATTCTATTGAGTTAAAATAGTTCGTTTTTTATTTCGAAATAAATTTATTTTGTTTATATCATCTGTAAATTTTAATTCTGAATAATTTTTGAAGCATTAAAATTTGAATATAAAATTTTACCAAAAGTAAAAGTTAGACAAGTTTCAAAATAATAATAGAGCAATAAGAAAAGTCTTATCCAATTAGGTGTCATTACCCACCAACATTTTTTTATATTGGTTAAAAACTAAATTCTCAGAAAGAAAAAATTTCACCATGTCCCTTACTGTTCCCATGAGACTAAAAGCGGTATAATATATTATGTTCATCAATGTTTCTTAGAGTGTATTATATATAAGTATCTGAACCACTTTAATGAATTTCTCTCATGTTTTTTCTCAATTAGTTTCATTACAATAAATATTTATTTATAACAAATTTATACGGAACAAAAAAGTTTAATTTAAAACTAAAATTTATTATATTTATATTATTAGAAACTAAATTAGCCACAAAAATCACTTAGCACCAAAAGATGTAGTTAGTAACTAACTACCATATGTTCAATGGCTTTTATATTTGGTTGTTTTAAGATTATGACCAAATTTAACAACCAAAAAGAGTGTATACTATCAATATCTAAATCGATGACTAGTTTTAAAACACATAGCAACAAATTTCATCCAGTCACAGTGTTTTCGGAAATACATATTATTTTATTTTTGGCCATTAAATTACACGCGATTCCAAAAGAGTTAGAATTAGCAACCAAAATGTTGGTTGTTAATTATGATTAAACAGCGTACTTATTTATTATTATTATTATTCAAATCATTTTTCTGTATTTTTTAATTATAAATATTATATTTTTCCAGTCATAACAAATAAAAATAAGCAACAATCTATAATCTAATAAAAATAGAATATACATCAAAAGTATTAGAATAATCCATGATATAACACAAAAATTTACTACTATGTTAAGAAAAAATAGCACTAATATTCAATATCCAAAATCATAAAAAAAAAATTCAATTATTGATTTTATCCTATAGTGTATCACTTACACAAAGTATTGTCAACATGCTCTGAAATGTAATGTGTAAGGATAGTATATAGATTACGATCTAACATAAGAGACTTAATTTAAAAGTATTATATGATAAGTTGTATATGTTTATCTCTTGACAAGTATTTGTTCATTTTTTTTAACATGTTATTTTGTTGTATTATTTCTTAGAAATTCCTCCAAAGAAATGTCTTTTCTTATTAGAAACTGTCACCTCTTGAAGGTGTACTTATGTTATTAGATCAGTGGCATTTGCAATTCTTGTGCAAGCTTTGCTTCATAGACACTTCTTTTGAAAGCAACAATCATGCTTCATTAGCTTCTTTCCTCCGTTGAGCTTGCTAAGCTTTAAAAAGAGGATATTTTATTGTTAAAATATATAAATATGCTTTTATTTTGAGATTTGATTTGGATAATTTTATTGTTAAAATTATATATGCTTTTTTATTAATATATATATATATATATATATATATATATATATATATATATATATATATATATATATATATATATATATATATACATATATATATATAATATGAATATTTAAAAAAATGGTGATATTTAAACATCTTAATTTAATTTATTAACTAAATAATAAAAATCATTTGAAAAAAAAATGTTTATCCAAACTAAAAAACAAATTTAAAAAGTAAAAATAAAATAAAAAAAAAAGTAAAGTTATACATGTCAAATACCATTCCATTTAAAAAGAATATAAATCATGAATTCAAAATAAGATCTCTATAAAACACGATTTCTGGAGTGGTGTTTGCATAAGATGATTTACTCCTGTGCATAATTTTTTAAATTTATCTATTTTTTATAAATTTAAATGGAAATTGTACCTGTATGATAAAAAAACAAAAACCTAAATTTGATGAGAAAAAGATAACTGTGGCTTTATATATATTTTTTTTCAAAGACTTTCATATTATTTTTATGCAAAATCGGAATTTCGTTTGATTAACGCATATACTATCTGTACAGTTTAATAAAATGAAATCTCCTTTTTCTTATTCAAGTACCAAAAACAATTTACAATAAGAGTAATTTTTTAAATAGAGAGTAATAATTTTCTAGTAACTCGTTTTTTCAAACAATTCATCAATATTCATTATTTTAAACTTTCTTTTTCTTTCTTTCTTTTGTGTATAATTTTGTAATAAAATTATAAGAGAATATTTAAATATTTTTTCTATTTTGAAATATACGAACAATAAGAATGATGAATACCCACACTTTCAAGTACCTGCACGGACAAATCTAGATGAGTTCGAAGCTAAGATAACCATATATCTATTACCTTATAGGTGAGTACAGTATTACAGGACTATACATACATGCAAATAATTGAATATTTATAATACTTCTTATTAAATACCATATATTGAATTTTCCATTACTTCTAGATGATATTTTTTTTTTAATTTCATATATATATATATATATATATATATATATATATATATATATATATATATTACACAAGTTTGATGTTATGAATTATTGTACTAACATATCTTAATGGATAGTTTAGAAAACTAATATAGGAAAATAGTTAGAGGATAAACAATAAAGATGATAAATACCTTATTGTATTCCAACAATTTGGTCATTTTCATTCTCCAATGCAATAATAATAATAATAATAATAATAATAATAATAATAATAATAATAATAATAATAATAATAATAATAATAATAATAATAATAATAATAATAATAATAATAATAATAATAATAATAATAATAATAATAATAATAATAATAATGTATATGTGCCTAGTTGGCCATATTTTCTAAATATTAAAGTTAATATTTAGTGAGGTTTTTAATTATAAAAAGGTAGAATGAAAACTAAACTAACTGTTTACTAATTTTTTTTAAAGAACACTTTCTAAATTTAAAGGATTAAATTCGTCAATTTAAAAACTTTGAGACTAAAATAAAGTCTAACTGAAAACAAAACAGTTTTCTTTTTATTTATTTATTTTTATTTAGGAACTACATTGATTAATTATTACAAAATTTGAAAGTAAATTAATTGATGTTTGTTGACAAAAATTACTAATAAAAGACTAAAATAATATATGAAAAGTATTATTTTGAGACTAAAGAAGTAAATTTCAGAATAAAAAAATTATTTAAATATCTACATTTCACCCCTGAATAGAAAACAAATATATAAACAAGTATTGATGGATAATTTAAATAAAGTTTTCTTTTGATATAAGTGTCTTTGTGAATAATACCTTGTAAGAAATGTTTTGGATAAATCACTAAATTAGGTCACATTTTTATCCCAAACTTCCACCAACTCGCCTTGTATCGTTTATCTTACTAATCTTTCACACTTTTACCTTTCACCCTTTTCAAATCAAGGTCAATCACAATACAAAACTTTTCTTTTATTAAACAATTTTCTTACGCTAATTTTGAAATGAGAAAAGAAAGTAAATTATTAATATATTAGGTATTGGTTGTAAAAGTTTAACTAATATAAATAATAACGAATTATGTCTCTTTTTAAATAAATGTTTAAAATGTTTGAAATTTTTAAGATTCAGTTAAAAATAAAATAATAATATTAAAAAATATTGATTTTACATACAGTTAAAAATAGTAAGTGACATTCTTAGATATTAAGAATGTTTTTAAATTGTAGTTGAAATACTCAAGTAATTTTCAACTGTCATTTAACATTATGTTCACGTATATGAATTATCTTTTAAATTTAATTAAAAATAAAATTCTTCTCAAATTTAAATTTATTTTTAAAAAATCATAATGACTTATATTTATTCAGTGGCATGCAAATATAGTGTTTGAAAAAGTTTGACGGTGCTCCTTAAAAAAGTGGAAGAGGCATTTGGTGAAGAAATGGTGGACAAAATCGTTTTTGGGGTTTGTAGCACAATTATCTATGCAGAGTCACATGCATGAATCTTTCCCAATCGTACCAAGTCTCAATGCATTCAAGCCATCTTGGGATCGTGAAATTGAAATCAATGCTCACTATATTTTTTTATTTGAAAAAGATAAATACAATTCTGTAATTATCATGTGATTTTGTAATTAGAATAATAGTTTGGTATTAAAAAAAGTACCTTTTATCCGAAAGTTATTTTAGATATCAGTAAAATAAAATATACTTACTTGTAAGTTAATTTTTTAATAAGTTATTGAAGTTTATACTCTCGATATCCAAAGATATAACTCGAATAATTTATTTTGGATAACTTAATAAATATTTGCAACGCTCCATTGTCATTATCAAAATAAAAAATTCAATATATATATATATATATATATATATATATATATATATATTATTTATAGACAATTTCTGTTTCTATTTCGGTGTGTTTATTGATGGAATTATCAATTCTACTCAATTTAATTTAAAAGGATTAAATTGAATTTTTTTTTAATAAAGTTCAACTTAATCTAATTTAACTCAATTCTTTACAAGTTAGTGATAAGTTTTGTATGTTAAATCCGACATTGAACTCAACATGATCAAAATTATTAAGTAATATTAAAAATAATAATAGTAATATAATTTATTTCATTATGTATTAATTAAATGAGTATTTTGAAATATTAAAACTATACTATGTTTTAATAGATTATGTTGACAAGAGTTTTATAGGAAGATTTTGATAATAGTTAACAATTGTATTAAATATACTAACTTTCATGTACGAATGAATGTGATCATGCATACAATAAAGATAGTAGGTATGACTACCAAGAATAAGTAACCATTTATTTTATTTTTAAAAGCTATTTTTACAAAAGCTTTCGTAAACATTTTACTTAATTATCACGTTTAATAATAATAATAATAATTATTATTATTATTATAAATGGATAATCAATTATTATTAATGATAATACAATTTATTTCAAAATACTATTTTCACTTATAATCAATTATCCTTTTAAATGGTTAATAATGTATTGGTTGTTGAAGTCACTATTTTCACGGTACAAATCTATATTCAAGAAAAGGTTTAGAAACTAACACGGTACAGAAAATAAAGTTTGTACTATTTTATATAGATAATATATTTGGTATAAAGATATTTATGAGGACAAAAAAAGGAAGGTGTATTTATAAATTGGGAGTATAAATAGAAAGAGTTATAAGAAATGACTTTTTTTTTTGTAATATATATTTATGAGGACGACGAAAGTAAGACAAAATATAATGTTTTAGTCGATATTTAAAAGGATGAATATTCAAATCAGTACCCACATATCATGGTGAAAAAAGAGAGTCAGATTTCAAATATACATAACTTTAAATGTTTTCAATGATTTACATAGTGTCTTTAAGGCTAATAACTTAGTTATGTAGCAGTTTATAAACTAATTTAATTAATATAAAAAATTATAAATATTTTAATTATTTTAGGAATTTTTAGTTTTTAAATTACAAATTATTCGAGTTAGTTTGTAGTTTGTAGGTTATATTTTTAACTTCTTTTTTTATCTTTTAATTTGGTTATTATTATTTATTTCAATTATACAAAAATATAATTATTGCACTACTTTTAAAGTTAGTTGGGTTATACTTTAACTTTTTTTATGTGTAAATTAAAAAAGTTAACACAATAAATTGAAATAAATATTATTTCTATAGAATTACACACAATACTAGTTTAAATTGAGAAATAAAAAATTAAATTTATGAAAATGAATAAAAATTAAATTTGATTTTTAGATAAAAACTTATTTAAATAAATTGACATGTCTAAATAAAAAAACTATACAATTTTAAAAAAAATAAATAGAAGTACTAAAACATTTAGTAAAAGTTTAATATTTAAAAAGTCTAGAATTATAATCTTTTACATAATAAATCTTACATAGTTACATCTTTTTATATTATTTTACATTTAGTAACTACTTTGTCAATAACTTTATTAAATATTTTAAATCTAACAAACTAGTTTATGAACTTGAAACTCTTATACACATGATCTTATCAACTAAGAATTTATCGCTTAAAACTAATTTATAAGCTATGAGATATTTTATCAAATAAAGGCTAGTTTATTTGTTTGTTTTGTCACACAAACTCATAAAGTAAGTTAGTTAAATTATTTATAACAAAAAAATGTGAACTATATTTAGTAAAATGATATGGTCTAAAATGACTTATTGTTAATATAATTTTACTTTATCATTTTTTTCTGTGCACAAGTAGGTTACTACTCATATTCGCACAATGGCTAGAAATATTAATTGTAATCTCTTTTTATGTTGACTGGTGGTTGATTATTTATTTGAGAGTCAATTAATAGCAAAAATACTTATTTGAAGACGACGAAACACGTGTTTGAACTAATCTATTTTCCACAAACTCTCCAAAAGTTGTGCGAATTATTGTTTTTAATTCTAAACATTTTATTAAGAGACTCATATGAAAAAGATTTATTTAAGATTAATTGGATACACCAAACTAGCACAACGTCAAGTTTATGTTTACCATTAAATTAAAGTTTTGGAGAAATTAGATAAGAATTAAAAATGCTTAAATTAGTATTTGCTTTGTACCCTTTATAATTTATGCTAATTGGTGATCCTTGACATTGATGAGTGGAGAAAGATTGGTGAGTGTGAAGCATGGGTCTCAACATCATTAACTTCTCGTCCCAATTTTGTCAAATGTTAGTGTTCCATTACGCGTTGTTGTGCCTTTTCCCTAATTTATAAAGCATTCATATTATTAGAATTTGGTTGTCCTTTTTGTTTGTTTGTTTGATGGGTTGGTAACCCTTTCCTAAAACTTTAACTGTTTCATAACATCTTTGGAAATTCATTCAAATGAGAACATCTCAAATTTTTGATGTTCAAGAATTTCAAATAGAGCACTGCAAGAAGTTTTCATGGAAAAAATTGATTCAATAATGGGAAATATGCCCAAAAATGTGTGTTTGATAAAGCTTTTGATGGTGCTTACAAGTTGTCTTCATGGTAGGTTTTAAAACAAAATTGAGGAAAATGTACCAAAAACAAATGAAGTTTCAACCATAAAAAATTGTGAATGTTGAATAATCAAATAAAAGAAAACATTAATGGATAATGGTTAAGGATAACTATAGGATCTCATAGGAGAGATACGTGCTATTTCACAGAGTTGTGATATTGTTTAACAACCTAACAAAATTAGCAATATAATAAATTAAACAGCTTTTTTAGTGAAGTTAGTGACTAATTATTTATTCCACACCTACCAAGCACTTCACGAAATATCCAATTGATAAATAGATTGTTAGAAAATTAATATGAGTGGAAAGTTTACATTGAGTAATTATGAGTAAAATAAATAATATAAATAAAAATACTTACAAACTTATTATGTTATAATATTTAGTTAAAAGTGGATAATAATTTTTTAAAAGTAAAGATATTCATTAACTTATTATCTTATAACTTTTGGTTGAAAATGATATCTTAATCTTTTATATAATTTTTTGTAATTTATTAGTGTTAAATTCTATCAGTCAGTTGCTCAAAGAAACTAAACATAAGGTAAACTATATTAAGCATCACCTTGATTTATGCGAGGAATTTTTCACCCAAATTAAGTATGAAACACAGTGCAAATTGGCATATGGGTACGACAAGAACCGTGTTTGATTTCTCTAAGATAATGAACATGTGGCCAAAACACAAATTTCACAAATCATGCTAGTAGGTGAAAAGAAGATGAATAAGTAATGTCACAAATTTAAGATGTTACTCAAATATATTACAAATAAATGAGGTTTATTGGTTAAATTGGATGTATATTATTAATTTTTGCATAAATAAAATGTTGGAGTAATTAATTTAAGTAGAATTGTTTATAATATGTTCTGACGGATTAAACGTGAGTAAACGAATTTATAATATATTTAGGTAACAATATTTTTTTTATAGAATTTATTTTGAAGGGACGAAATTAATTATTACGTGTAAGCACATTAATCTAATTTAAATAACGGGGTCCGTCAAAAATAAATTTAAAACGAAGACTTTATTGTTTATAAAAAAATATAATTTTACACTGTTTTTTTCATTTATGAATGACAATACATTAACCGTTTAATAATAATAAAATTCATGGGCATGGTGTCTGCCATTCAACAACTGCCATTTCAGGGACCAAATTTATTGTAAATAAATATTATATATATATATATATATATATATATATATATATATATATATATATATATATAAAGAGAGTAAAAAATTAAAAACGTTTTTATAAAGAATTTTATTTTAAACTTGTGTTTTTTTATTCTTTATCTTATTTCCGACTTATCTCTTTTTTTATATATATTTTAGTTTATTTTTTTCTGAGTCTAATCATTTATACTTTACTAGATTTTGAAGAAAAAGAAAACATATTTATTCTATAGCATGGAGGAGTTAGTCAAGAAAAATTATTCTCTCAACTTACTTAATTTTATACTAAAATTTGGTGAGTTTAGATATTTATTTTAAGTGTCTGTATTTTGTATAGTTTTATTACTTGAATTTAAAAATTTGATAAGAAAGTAAGAAAAATTATTTATGTTTTTTATATGATCTTAGGATAGATGGTTTGGAGGTTAACCTGACTTTGTCACCAAATTTTGGTTTCTATAGAAGTTATGTTTTGTTTAAAAATTATTTAAATATTGAATTAAAATAAGTAAAAGATAATGTTTGATTAATATTTGGATTGTAATTTTGAATATGTTTGAGAGTTCTACTGATTATACTGGTTTTGGATAAAACTTTGAAAATAGATTTGTTATACTTCATGAAGTAGATCTTCTGAAATTTTTACTCAAGCTAATTAATTATTATTTAAACAAAAATCACATTGCAACTTAATCTTGTTTTCGGTCCTGTTTTTCTCAAACAAATAAATTTTTATTCAACTAAAAACAACACTAAAACTCAATCTCTCTGCCAATTTTTCATTCAAAATAAATTTTTTTTTCGCTCAAATGAGCTCATTTCCACTCAAGCTAAAATATTATTATTCAAGCTAAAATATTTTTGTTTAAGCTAAAAAAGGTATTTTTTTATTTCTTCTTCAATAGATTGGATTGTATATGAATATTTATTTTAAATGTGAAATAAATATTAAGTGGTATATTTAATTGATTTTGTATTCTTGTTTAAATAAGTTTCATTGTATAATAATGTTTCTTAAGATTGATGAATTTGTGGTCATATATCTAGGATGATATGCGAATTATGTTTGATTTGTGTATTAAATATTAATACTTATGTGGTAACAAATATCCTCTTCCTTCACTAAATCTAAATTATATAGAATAAGATATCAGGTGGTAATAAGTTAAGGAGAGAGTTCTCACACACCTTGATGTGTGTAGATGCGTGGATTTGTATTATAATGAACTTATTTTAATTCATGATTCTTGGGTTTGCTTGTAAATTTAAGGTTTGGATAGAATCAAATGTTAATATTTGATAAGACTATTTAATGTAAGTCTTTCAGAAGACAAAGATATTATTGAATATTCCATGTGTTGAATATTCTTTTAACATATATAAATTCATGTGTAGTCTATATGATATGTTTGTCTTGGATTGTCAATAAAATTGTTTCCTTTATTTATATATATATATATATATATATATATATATATATATATATATATATATATATATATATATATATATATATTTATTTATTTATTATCTTTTGTGTGATTGTGTACCATGATTATATTGTATACAAGTAGATATATGAATATGGACATATATAAGAACAAGATGTAAAGATAATAGAGACTCTATTTTATTTTTTTCTTTTGTAATATATATATTGTATTTAAATTTTATTTGGAAATACATTATGTTTTGTATAAATTCTCTAATGATAGTTAATTTTTGAATTGTTACATTATTCATTATTTAAACTAAATAATTGTTAAAAAATATTATCTTTATGTTATAAAAAATTATTAGATTTTGTTTTCACTGGTTATCAAATAAAATTTAAGTACTTAATACAAATTGTATATGATATTTATATACATTTGGGATTTAAAAAGTCATTTTAATCAATTAAAATAAAACAAACAAAAGGACTTGATATTTAAGTGATTTTAATCTACTAGAAAGTTATTTTTTATGGTTCAAATAGAGATATATTCATAGTTTTGAATTTTAAATGAATTTAATAAATTAACTCTTTAATTGATTAAAATATTTTTAATATACTAAGTCATTTATATATGCCTTTACAAGTCATGTCACCACTAAATAATCTTTGTGATTATAAAAAAAGAATAATATTAAAAATATTAAAAATTATATTAATAATATTATAAATAATTATAATATTAATAATAACATTTACCATAAGATAAATATCACTAAAAATATTAATAATACTAATGATATAAAATTTATATTAATAAAATTAATAATACTAATAATATAATGTTTATATTATTATTATTATTATTAACAATAATAACATTCTTGATTAACAATAATATCTGGCTACTATAAGACGTTTTAGGCTTTTCTAGTGTTAGCTATTTGAAGCAAAATGATTCATTAGAGCATCCACTCCACTGATGAAATGAGGCAGTTAGGAAAGATCAACAATACACTGAAGATAAGAAAAGAAAAACAAGTTACATGATTTAATAATATGGAAACTAAATGTGTTATCAATACTTAATATAGGTCACACTATACAATGTACTAGCTATTATTTAACCTATAGCATTAAATATAAACATTCTCATGATTTTTACTAGAAAATTCTCAAATCTCATCATGAGATGTCAGACCAATTTGAATGGGAAAAATAATAAAATAAATAGAAAACAATAGCCGTTTTTGTATATATAATAAATGCGTCAAGGTGATGTCATGGGTTTTCCTTTGTTTTTCCTCTCCTTTTCTTGTGTGATTTATTAATTTGTGGGTTATGATAACTGTCAAGATCTTGAAAATGTTTTAATAGAGTTTTACGAAGCTTTAACAAATGTACATTGTCAATGCTCCCCTAATAAAACAAGCCTATTATTTGGGTTGAGAATTGGGATATGTTCCAATCCAACAACTCTCACATGCGTACTTCTTGTACTTTACACTGTTTCTATCTTTCACATAGAAATAACCTACAGCATCTCTATGTGAGCTTCTAACTAAACCTAAATAGTGAACATCATTTTCAACAGTGTTTTCTTTTCTTCTATTTTATACTTTCATTGCACACTTTCACATCACACATATGGATATATATATATATATATAGAGTGACGGCTCAAGATTTTAGAAAGTTTAAAGTGAATAAAAAAATAAGATATTTTTTAAATTAATAAAATAATTAAAATTATGATATTTTTATCTAAAATTTATTTTTCATTTGTAATGCAAAATTATCTATTAAATTACCATAATTAATTTCATTTAAAAAATCTTTTTTAATAGATAATAAAGCTAATTTTTTTAATCTTTGTTGAGATATTATTGATCTTAAATAAAATTTTATTAGTTTAAGTTTTGAAAAACTCCTCTCACCTGAAGCAACTGATACTTGAATTGTTAAACAATTTATAACAAAAACAGAGTACTCTATCTAAATCTGTAGAATAAATGAGTCATTTTCTTTCATGTTTCTCCCAATTAGACAATTTTTTTAGATATAATATGATACAGAAAAGTGTATTGAGTATTTTTCTTTTGGAAAATCTATATCAGTTATCCTAATATGACCTTTTTATACTAATAAGTAATTTTGTATCAATACCTTCTCATTGACTTGGATTGTATATATTTTTAATATTAGAATCATTTTGTCTTGTAATTTCATTCTCATTATCTTGAGTTTGTGAATTAGAATTACTATCATTAGTTTGAGAATTAAAATTATTATCTTGAGTTTGAGAATCAAAATTATTATCTTGAGTTTGAGAATCAAAATTATTATCTTTGTTGACTACTTTATTATTGTCTTTGCCTATATTTACATTGTTATCTTCACCTAAATTTATATTGTTATGTTCTTCATTCAAAGGAGACTCACCTGTATTTTCTAATTCATTTTTTCTGTTTATTTTTATAGCCCCTTTCTGTAATTCAACAAAAATTCAACTCTTTTTTTTTTGAACTTTTGAATAACCTGATTCAAATTTTTTAGTTGTCATATTTGTATATTTTTATATAAATTAAAAATTATAATATATATCACACTAATATAACTTATAAGTATATAAAATAAGTCCAAGTTAAAAAGATAAAACCTGATTGATCGTGTCCTTTGGTATGTCTTTAAATATAATTTGTAACTTCTAAATTCTCTTCTTTACATCTGCACAAATTATTTTAAGATTAATTAAACAATAATGAAAAAAAATTGGGATTAATTGATCAATCTCATATTATTTTGCTGCACTCAAAAGGAGTCAAAGTGAACACAAACTCTTCCTCAATTAATCTACTGGTTAAAGTCTCCAAGTAAAGACACCTGCATAAATGCACAGTATAGAATGATGAGATATGAGATGAAATTGAAAACAAGTTGAAATAATATTATAGAAGGAACAAATAGACAAAGGAAGAAAAGGAGATAAGTGAAGAAAGAATGAGAGAAGTGGAAGAGTCTGACAATGATAGGATATATAAAGAGATATCAATCCGTTAGAATATAGGAAAGAGAAAAATTAGAAAAAGTTTTGATAGGAAAGATTCCTTGACTTTTCAATTTGTTTTAAATATTATTAATTTATTATAAGAAAGCTTTAATAATATTATTCATTAAATAGTATTTATAGTACCAATATAAATTTAAAGTCATTAAATAATATTTATAGCACCAATGTAAATTTAAAGTCAGTAAAAATATTTAAATTTTAATTAAAATTTTGTTAGTATAATTTTAAAATTAAATATTTTTTATTTTATAATAATATGTGAGTATTAAATTTTGTTGAGGCCTTTGTGACATTAAGGCCTAAAGCATATTAAATTTTGTTGAGGCCTTTGAAACCTTGAGGCCTAAAGCGGTTGCTTTAACTGCTTGGGCCTTGAGCCACCCCTGGATATCCCAGGCAGCAACTCTCTATTATTTATACCTTTATTATTCTTTATTTTTTTCCTTGTCTAAGCAGATGAATTTAGAAATTTTAAAATTGAAATCAATCTCCTTAGATGTTATCATGTTAAGCATTTGGAAATAAAATGAACATAATTTTTTTATATGTAAAAAGTGTTTGGTCTTTTTGCAATAAATAAGTGGGAATAAGTATTGTTTTTCATTAGTAATGCCATACAAAATTTTCATCGAGGACTTAACGCCTTGAACAAGGGAATTAAGTTTCTAGAATGAAAAGTAATATGATTCGCAGTATTTGAAATATTTGGAATAAGAGAAATAGATGTATATTTCATGATAAAGTTTTTGATTACAGAAAAGTGGTTGAAAAGATCCATTGAATTAATTATATACCTTTTGATTACTGATAAAAAAAATCATATTAAGATGCGTGCAATTTTTGTATAACAAATTAATATTAGTGCAATTGAGTCTCAAAATAAGTGCTATTGATTATGGTAATACTTTCTAGGTTAGAGGCTTGAAAAAAAAATATCCAATATAGGTCCCATTGTGTGCTTTAAAGTGAGGGTTGGCGACTTCGGATATAGAAAATACTCATTTTCAGCCATCTCTCATAATTCTAATAATCTAAATGCTAGATAATGAGTTTATGTGGGGTTTAATTAATTGTGTATATATAATTATAAATGTAAGGCTAAGAGCAATTTAGGCATTACTAGGCTATTGAGTGTCAAGCCCATGTTATGATCTTCTTTAGCACCATTTAAGGTTTGGTCATATGAAATCATGGAAGTTTAATAAACAATGTTCTATTTTGTCACTATGTATACACATTTCGATGAGGCTAGATACATGAATTCAACTTAAAGGCTTAATTTAGACTTCATATTGATGCATCTCCTAGCTCCCAAATTCTAATATACTAACACTAAATACACCTACACTCCATTGTATAGCATTGAGTTAATTGGTAAGTGATTATTTTAGTTTAATTAATTATTATTAATTTAAATCTTAACTATTTAAATGCATTAAATACTTTTAAAATATTATTATCACTTGTTTTTGATCCATTTAACTCAAATAAGTTTATTTTATATGGAAGAGTACACGAATGATATAGATTATTATTTGCTCATCATATTTGTGTGTACCTTTCTGATCCTCCCATATAAGGTACAACTGGCATGAATCAACAATCCTAGTATCTATTTGTTTTGAAGTTGGTAAACTTAATTTTAAATAATTAAAATAATAAAATTTTGTTTACATTATTTCTTAATAAAACATGTATAAGGCAACTAAGAACAATTTTGATTCTCCATGTAAAACAAACCATTAAAAAGGGTGATATAAAGTAATATTTGCAAGTTGTATGTAAAATTAAATTAAAAAAATATAAAACATGTAAAGTTATTTTTTAATTTAAACGCGAAGATATTATTTTAAAAAGTTAATGAAACATAAGATAAAAGATATCTAGGATGCGCAAATAATCTGTCTAAAAGAATACATAAAATGTTATACTATATTTATAAGTGTGTTAAAAATCATAAACATAATTAACAAAAAAATATAATTAATTACTAATTACTCTGAAATGAATATTTTACACCATATTTTATCCCGATGTACATATACAACGACTTTTAGATTTTGTTTTAAACAAAATTCAAGTAATTTGTACTTTTCCCATATATATATATATATATATATATATATTAACAAATTTTACCTTATGCATTAAGTGTATAAGTTAAATAAATAAAAAATGTGATCTGAGTGTTATTTTTTTTTCTTTCTACCTATAAAGACCTTTGCCTTTTTGTAATATATATGTACGTATGTATGTATAATTATTTATATTAACATGAAGTGATGTGTGAATTTTGAACATATGAAATCATCATTGATTATCAGAAAAGCAATAATAATATTATAGATGCCACACATGTAGCAAAACCAACCTGGATGGATAAGGGAACTAGGATAAGAAATTCAAAGGTTGCATGATCTAGAATTTGAGTAAAGGGTTGGGGTTTTGCAGGAAGGTACAAGGAATTGTCTACTAGTGGTACTACCAAGCCAAGCCCAAAAGGATTCTCTTCTTTATATCTACCATTGATCCACATCATGCAACACATAATTCAGCCATTGATTTTCCTTTTATCAAACAGTAAACACATTGATGGAATACTCCACCTTACCGAACTGTAAATCTATATATCTGCATGAATACATGAATAATAGTTCCAACGCCCCCACAAACGTGCATAGTTTGAGTGTATATATGGTGTCACGTATGGTTGTCGCTGTTTAACGTGAGGAAAGGTTAAGAGTCCAAGTGTTAATGATTTTGATTTATGTGTTTAGGTTTCCTAAGATGATGACAGGTTGAGATATATCATGCATGGAAGCCAGCCCCGAAGAATTATTACTTGGCTAGTGTTTGATGAATCAAATCAAGATAAAGGAGGGTTCATTATTAATGGTTAAAGCAAGACACGAGACATGGACCAGGATGTATAGTGTTTGGTAGGGAGCAGAAAAATGTAAGTGAAATCGTATGGTATCAGCCGACAGAGATGCATGGCTGTTAAGTAGTGATGAAATGTTGTGAGAGGGTGTGATCAGAAAATGGTAAAATGGAGACATGTGCAAATGGACATACACATGAAGAGAGAGAGTAGCTACTAGGTGGTGTGGTAATGAGCATGTGAGCAAAAGGGGTAGGCTATGATGTTGGCAAAAGTCAAGAAGAGGGTTATTGGGAGCACTGAGAAAGACATGGGGTGAAATCATCAACGACCTTATCATTTCCATGTTGATGAAATGAAGGGTGTGTGTGTTTGTGTTAGTTGAAATAAGAGAAATGACATCACTGAAACAACCCTTGATGATTATGGTTTTGTCATGCAAAAACCAAAACCTGGTTCCTGGTCTATTGTTTATGTGACAGTTTATGTTTGTGTGAAAGTTGATCAAGATCTCATGACAAGCCCAGCCCTACCGATTTGATTCAATATGACCCAGTTCACATTCAATGTTACATAGGCTTTTTCTTCCTCCACCCCCATAATATCTAACTGCATCCATAGTTTTAAATAACCATTTTACTCTTCCTACTAAAGACTTCTAACTTATCTGTTGTCAAAATTGTCAAAACATTCCGAAACGAGCTTTCTTAAATTTTTGGTACAAAATTTCTAAAGTAACATTTTTAGTTAACTTGAACACGTGAAATACATTTTAGAATGAACTTTTCAAAGTAAATTTTTTTAAAACAATAGCTTTTTTATAATATACATGACACCTTCAATAATAAACTTCCGTAAACGAGTTTTTTAAAACACATAAAATGTGTTCTAAAACGAGTTTTCCACGGCAAAGCTTTCAGAATAAGCTTTTTAAAACTTTGAACAACTCTCTTTCTTTTCTTCTTCCTCTTCAAAGACTAAATTGGCAACGATGATGACAGTACCATGATGCACAAGGAAGGATACTTTAGTCTTTTTCTTAACATGGAGATGCAATTAATAATTATGGGATTGCAGAAAGTAAAATTATGTTTCATTTATCTTCATGGGCTTTTAGAAAATGATAAGATACACAAAACCTAGTTCACAAATGATAAGGTAAAGGAAATACCTTCCCAATTGTAGAATCCGTTGGTAAAAAATTTTTGTTATCACTTTCGGAATCTATAATCCGGAAGCTTAAAGTTGCGCACCTCCAATGAAAGTTTTTTAAAGGTATGAAACTGGCTTTTGGACTGTATAATCTCTCTTGGTTAATTGAAGGAGTGTAATTCTAATGGGTTTAAAAGAGAAACTTTTCTGTCTCTTGAAGAGAGGAAAAGATACTCAACAAGAAAATCAAAAACTTAATAAATTTGAAAGAGAAACTTCTATGTCTCCATTACTCAAAAATGCATTAATTAATTAATTAATACACAGAATTTAAAAATTGTGTTAATATCTGATTTTGTCTAGGTAAAATATACTAATAAAATATTTTATTAATAATTAATTTATTCAATTTTTGTAGATGTTTTAATCACAAAAAAAAAGAAATAAATAAAATTGTTTTTAAATTAAATTAATTGAAGTTTCTTGGTAAAATAAAAGAAATGTTTTAAGAAAAATAATAATAATTGAATTTTTAAAGAATTAAAGGTTAATTTTTTTTAAAAAAAGAAGAAACTAATTAAAGAATTAAAATAATAAATAAAATTGCTTGCCACGTGGCAAGCTAGGAGTGGAGAGCTTTTCAGGCCACGTGGCAGGCTATGAATGGAGAGTTTTGGTTTAGTGGAAGGATGAAAATTTGGTTGGCACATGAGAGAGAGAGGAGAAAACGACAATTAGTTAAAGGTGGTAAAAAAGTTGCTATGGGGGAGAGGATACGAAAAGGAGAAATTGGATTGAGAAGTTTTTGGGGAGTGGATTGAGAAGTTTTTGGAAGAGGAAGAAGTTGGAAAGTTTGGCAATAGGTAATTATATTGTTTTCCGATTGTATATGGGTTTTGCTTCAATGGGTTTTCATGATTCGGTGAACTTGGTTTTTACTGTTCATTTATTCAGGCCGGTTGTATAACCGACTGAAACTGGCGCTTAGACCAACCAGGCCACCTTGACTTCTCTGTTACATTCTCCCAAAAATAGATTTAAATACCTATTAGTACTGGTTTTCCGAATCAGCATCTTCCTCTATTGCTTCCTCGTCACCTTGCCTCCGCAACAGTCAAAGAAACTACCCCCCTTGCACCGTGAACCACTATCCTAACCGTGAGCCTCCCTATCACTCACTATGAGGCTGTTGTGGAAGTTCCAGGGTAATGAAAATGGTGAGCAGTACAACGCACAAATCCTGACAGCGAAGGTGCCCATTACTATACTGAACCAGCCTTTTTGCCCCCACCATCATTGTCGCGCTCACGACAGCCACCACCGTCGCCGTCGGCGACGTCCACGGCCGCCACCACCTTTTTCCTGCACTGTGCCTCCAAGAACAACACCCAAATCCTGCTTGCACCGTGCCTCACGAGTGCCCCTCAAGGCGCCACACGTGTGCTGCTAACCCTAATGGGTTAGTGGGGATGCTTCCTGCACCTCCTGTGTTCTAGTCTGCACCTTAACACCCCTCAATCCCCAAATTACCCTTGTCATCAGTTGGGTGGAATGTGTTTTCTGCACCCCCTGTATTATAGCCTGCACCTTAACACCCCTCAATCCCCAAATTACCCTTGTCATCAGTTGGGTGGAATGTATTTTCTGCACCCCTGTATTCTAGCCTGCACCTTAACATCCCTCAATCCCCAAATTACCCTTGCTATCAGTTGGGTGAGATTTGCCACTTGCACCCCATATTTGTGCTTGCACCCCCAACTCTCAACAATTCCAAAACTGCCTCAGCTATAAGTTTTTTTTTTAGTGAGGATTACTCACTACACCTTCATGTTTGCGCTGCACCCCATTCTTACCATACCCATAATACCCTCAGTAGTTAAGTGGATTCTCTTATTATTGGAATTACTCCCTGCACCCCCATTAATTAATAACTGCACATACTAATATTCTGAAATACAAAATTGCCCCTAATTTCGTCTAAAAGCTTTAGGATTTTAACATTGGGTTATTTCCTTTAAAACTTATTTCTCAAATAAAATTTGTTTTAATAAATTTTAATTCCAAATGATCATTCGCGTCATGCAGGATTACCTTTTAAAAAATAAAATAAAATAAAATTCTTAAGTTCCAAATGACCATTTGCGTCATGCAGAATTCCCTTTAAAAATAAAATAAAATAATAATAATTCTTAATTTAAGTTCTAAATGACCGCACGCGTCATACGAAACTTAATTTAAGGAGTTTTAATTTTAATTTGGATTATCAAAAGGCCGCACGCGTCTATGATATTCTGAAATGAAATTCAATTTTCAAAAATAATAAAAATATATAAAGTTTAAAAAAATAATAATGTCAAATTCTCAGAACAACTCAACTGTCTTTTAGAACTACATAATCTCTGATTCTTCACCCCTATGGATGTCGATACGTAGGAGCAAGGTCAATCCTTGTCGGGTCCTTTAATTTAAAATTTTTTATTTTGTTATTATTTATCTTTTACTTTTGGGAAAATAAATATTTAATAAACCACATTTGATTTTACTAATTCAATTAAAGGTACTGTCTTAGGACAGGTGCGTGGGGTGCTAATACCTTCCCCACGCGTAACTGACTCCTGAACTCTTTTCTGATTCGCAGTCCATTTCCTTTTCCTTTTTCGTGGTTTTTCCATAGTTTTCCAATAAATAACTATGGTGGCGACTCTATCTTTTTCTTTTCACCATTTTTCCTATACTTTTTTGGATCGTCGTCTTCCGTCGTGATTCCGGTCACGACAGATGGCGACTTTACTGGAGAGAATTTTGAGAGTCAGGCCATTTAATTGAATGAGTGAAAACAAATGTGGTTTTATGAATGTTTGTATTTCCCTTTCTTTTTGTATTACTTGTTTTATTTTCTTTGTTATGATTTGTTCTATTTGTTTTATTGTTGTTGCTGAAATATTGAACCATAGGGTAGAAGACATGTTTTATCTGTTATATCTGCCTGGGACTTTTCTGGTTGTTTTGCAGGTGGGAGGTTGGGTACAGGTTTTACTCCCTTCACACACACACTCTTCATGCATATTTCTTGAGTGGGATCCTAAAACCCCGGATCTGAAAAAAAGCATAGAATTAGAGGGATTCAGTGATACTGGAATGGATGTACTTCCTACTCTGGTTTTCATGAGAATCCCAGCCAGAGTCTGTTCTCTTATTGTCTGTTCATAAGCTAGTTGTTTAACGACAGCTTTGGATAAGATGATAATGAGGGCCATAGCTCTGGTGGCCTTTATACATTTAGGGATTAGGGAACTTGCCTTGTGAGAATGCATGTAAAGATCTTAGAACCCTAGGTGTTATGCTGTCGATTTGTTTAGAGCACTAAGGGAGAAAAATCATGAACTGCAACCACTCACCGGCATGACAAGACAGAATGTTTGCTATGGAGAATGGAAAAGTGTGGAGATGAACTGTTTAATGCATATCATTCATGTTGTTTTCATGCATCATTATTTTGTTCTAAACAAAATTTTTGAAAATTGTACACCAGATCATGGAAGTTCATCCTGGATTAGAGGTTGAGAAAGGACCAGAAGTTTCTGATTTGAAAAAGAAATTGAAATGTGAACCAATACGAAATAATTTCTCTAATCTCCGGGAGCTTAGTAGGAAGTTGAAGTCTATCCAGAGGGCAACTTTTAGAAGAAAGTATGGGAATTTGTTAGGGTTGCTGGAGCTGGACATAGAGATGGACATTGTCACCGCACTTGCTCAGTACTATGATCCATCCATGAGATGCTTCTTGTTCCAAGACTTCCAGTTAGTACCTACCATCGAGGAATATGAACAAATCTTGGATCTGCCTTTGGGTGGGGGAATCCCTTATAGACATTGTGAGCAGCATTCTTCTATTTCGACTATATCATCCATCACTAAAATTCCTCAAGATATGCTGAAGAGTCGGTTAATTTCTGTAAGAAACACTAGAGGATTTTCTCAGAGATTCTTGGTAGCGCATCTCCAACAGCTAAGCATAAAAGAAGATTGGGAGACATTCATAGATGTTATTGGAGCAATTGAACCAAAGGCATCGAATGGACACCACTTTATATTAGTGGCCATTGACTACTTCACAAAATGGGTTGAGGCTGCTTCGTACTCAAATGTGACCAGGAAGGTGGTGACAAAATTCATAAGGAAGGAACTGATTTGCAGATATGGAATTCCTGAAAGAATCATCACTGATAATGCCACTAACTTGAACAACCAAATGATGAACGAGCTTTGTGAAGAGTTTAAGATCAAGCATCACAATTCTTCCCCTTATCGTCCCGAGATGAATGGAGCGGTTGAAGCAGCTAACAAAAATATAAAGCAAATAATTCAAAAAATGGTAGTAACTTATAAAGATTGGCATGAGATGTTGCCATTTGCTCTTCATGGTTATCGTACATCAGTGAGAACATCAACAGGAGCGACTCCTTTCTCATTGGTTTACGGAATGGAAGCAGTACTACCATTTGAAGTCGAAATTCCTTCTCTCAGAGTATTGATGGAGACTAAGTTGGAAGAAGCTGAATGGGTGAAAGCAAGATATGAACAACTCAACCTTATTGAAGAGAAGAGGTTAGCCGTTGTGTGTCATGGACAATTATACCAAAAAAGAATGAAAAAGGCATTTGATAAGAAAGTTCGCCCGCGAGAATTTCACGAAGGAGATCTGGTGGTTAAAAAGATCATATCAGTTCAGAAGGATCATCGCGGTAAATGGATGCCTAACTTTGAAGGTCCATATGTGGTAAAGAAAGCTTTCTCTGGAGGGGCATTAATTCTCACAAGGATGGATGGGGAAGAGTTACCATTGCCGGTCAACTCTGACACAGTTAAAAAATTCTATGCATAATGTGATTCCATAATTTGAGGAATGTAATATTTGGAAACATGGAATGATATTGGAATTGTATCTGTATATTTCTTTTGATGAGATAAAATTTGCTTTGAATTCTCACTTATATATTCTTGTTGAAGTAAAGAAAAAAGTATACACCACGGGTTGACTACACGACTTCTCGAATTTTAAAGGATGTCACGGAATAAATAAATAAAAGAAAGAAAAAATCGTTCAATAAATCATGTTTATGGGATCGTTAAATTTATTGAATAACAGAATAAAATAATAAAAAGGGTTTTGGCACGGTTTTAAAGCTTGGCATGGAAAGAGGAATTTATTGACCTTTATCAAACAGAACATATTTGCATGCATATGTCTTAACCTCTTTAAGCCTTCTTGCACCCAGACTAAAAGAGAAAGGATTTGCCTCAGTAATCCCTAGTGTCGCTTATCAAAGTTATGAATAAAACATCACACTAGGCAATCAGGTGAAGATTTCGTACGGATAATTTCGATTTCTTCTCTTCAAAGGAATTCGGGAATAATAAAAATAGTAAAGAGTCTGTTAGATTGAAAGCCCACAAAGGGAAATCTCAGCAAAAGATAGGACAATAAAAGAAAAGAAAAGGAAAAAGTGATAAGTGTTGAAAGTCATTGAAATTGGTTGCAGGAGTTAATCTCTCTGAAAATCAAACAATCAAGACTCGAAATGATATATGGCCATGTTTCTCTATCCCAAATAATCAATAAAATTTCCGTTGTACCCTTTTTGAGCCCAAAGTAAAATTTCTTTCAAAAAATACCCCAAACAAAATCATCAACAAGCTGAAATTCAGTTTATAGCACATGTCAAAATCTTCTCAAGAAGAAATCTCAAGGAAAGAAAAAGAAAGAAGGAAAGAAAATTCAAAAGGAAAAGTATGGTATCAAATCAAAGATGATATTTACAAGTAACAGAATGTTCGTAATAGGAGAAGAAAAATAACAATGGCAGAAAATGATCTCAGCAAAGCTTGAACTGTCTTTCATAAAATCAAGTTGATGATTTTGTTACAAAATAATAAAAAACCCACACATAATCTTTTGAGCCTTTATACCTTTTCTTTCAAAACCCTTTAAAACCCTTGGCCACGTTACAAGCCACTTAAAGTCCACATAGATCGAAGAGTGATTGCAATGATTTCCACAAAGAATAACCCTGCAACAGAGGACTGTGACTGCCAATATGAGTCAAAAGAAAGTGAAAAAGGAAAAAAAAGTAAAAAAAAATCTGAGTGCCTTTGGTAGGAGGGTGATACCCATTTGACAACTAAACAAAAGTGAAATATCGTTAAAGAAATATCAACACTGGGGCAACCTTTCTCTATTCGAATCTTCTTCATTATTTCTCTTTGTTCACGGCCGAATTATTCTTTTGGTTTAATTTTATGTCACTCATACTTCAAAACTGGGGCATTACTACTCAATCGCTCTGTATTCATTCACCTATTGGAAGATACAGTTTTCTTCATATGATTTGCGTCGCCTCGGTTTTTTTTCACTAAATTCATTTCTCTTCATCTAACCCAACAAAGTAAACCATCCCTTTGAACCCAACTTCTCATACTTCAAAACTAAAAAACTGGGACACTGTCCTTTGCAGTTTGAGGTAATGTCATTTGGACTCTCCTTAGTGGATCATAAAACCTTGTTTACCATTTTTATTGTTTAACTACCAATTTAAGTACATGTGCAACAAAATGTAATGAATGGTGGAGTCAATAAAATCTTAATTTCACTTGTTAGGCTTTAGATTTGCCAAAAATTATTGAAAAAATCTAGATCAAAATAAAAGAAAATTTTTCTGACTCAATAAATTCAATGATTGCTGAAAAAGCATTTGATTTATAGCAAAAGCAAAAAAAATGATGATCAAAAAAATCAATCAAATCAAAATTTTGACACATTAAAGCACACATATTCATTCATACATGCATTCATACATGCATACATTCAAACAATCAGAAATTTCAAGTTTTCATGCATTCATACATGCATACATTCAAACAATCAGAAATTCAAAGTTTTCATGCATTCTCACATGCATACATTCAAGCAATCAACAATTCAAAGTCTTCATGCATTCATACATGCATTTTCGATGTTGATCAAATTAGCCAAAGTTGTTTTCTCCAAAGATAGAAGACCCTCTCGATACAAGGTCTGGAGTGTAGATACGGTGATCCTCTCGATACAAGATTCCGTTCTCATGATCTTAGGTTTGACCTGCTGGTACGAAGTTAACCTTAGGTCTGCAATGATGATCCGTGATCCTCTCGATACAAGATCCGGCCTCACATTTAGTTTCTCAGCATTAGTGATCCGTGATCCTCTCGATACAAGATCCGGTCTCATATTTAGTTTCTCAGCATTAGTGATCCGTGATCCTCCCGATACAAGATCCGGTCTTACATTTAGTTTCTCGGCATTAGTGATCCGTGATCCTCTCGATACAAGATCCGGTCTCACATTTAGTTTCTCAGCAGTAGTGATCCGTAATCCTCTCGATACAAGATCCAGTTTCACATTGTATTTTTCGGCTGTGATGATTCGTAGCATTCTCGTCCTAAAAAGGTCAAGGTTATGACGTCATTTTTTTTTGTTTCCTTTTAATTTTTAAGCTTCGGAAAATATTTTCATCGCGGACAAAATCAGTTATTTCTATCTTTACTTATCTTTTACTCTAAAAGCTTGGAAATTTCAATTTTCAAAGTTATTAAGTAAAAGTTAAGTAAAGAGAGGCAGCTGTTAATACCCGATTTTGTCCGGGTAAAATATACCAATAATTTTTTTTATTAATAATTAATTTATTCAATTTTTGTAGATGCTTTAATCACAAAAAAAAAGAAATAAATAAAATTGTTTTTAAACTAAATTAATTGAAGTTTCTTGGTCAAATAAAAGAAATGTTTTAAGAAAAATAATAATAATTGAATTTTTAAAGAATTAAAGGTTAATTGTTTTTTTTTTAAAGAAGAAACTAATTAAAGAATTAAAATAATAAATAAAATTGCTTGCCACGTGGCAAGCTAGGAGTGGAGAGCTTTTTGGGCCACATGGCAGGTTATGAATGGAGAGTTTTGGTTTAGTGGAAGGATGAAAATTTGGTTGGCACATGAGAGAGAGGAGAAAACGACAATCAGTTAAAGGTGGTAAAAAAGTTGCTACGGGGGAGAGGATACGAAAAGGAGAAATTGGATTGAGAAGTTTTTGGAGAGTGGATTGAGAAGTTTTTGGAAGAGGAAGAAGTTGGAAAGTTTGGCAAACGGAAGGTGAAGAAAAATGCCTAAGATCCTCGAGAAGAGAGGCTGGTGTTGCTGGTTGTGTCACAATAGGTAATTATATTGTTTTCCGATTATATATGGGTTTTGCTTCAATGGGTTTTCATGATTCGGTGAACTTGGGTTTTACATTTCATTTATTCAGGCCGTACCTGAAACTGGCGCCTAGACCAACCAGGCCACCTTGACTTCTCTGTTACATTCTCCCAAAAATAGATTTAAATACCTATTAGTGCTGGTTTTCCGAATCAGCATCTTCCTCTATTGCTTCCTCGTCACCTTGCCTCCGCAACAGCAAAAGAAACTACCCCCTTGCACCGTGAACCACTATCCTAACCGTGAGCCTCCCTACCACTCACTATGAGACTGTCGTGGAAGTTCCAGGGTAATGAAAATGGTGAGCAGTACAACGCACAAATCCTGACAGCGAAGGTGCCCATTACTATACTGAACCAGCCTTTTTGCCCCCACCATCATTGTCGCGCTCACGGCAGCCACCACCGTCGACGGTGGCGACGCTCACGGCCGCCACGCCCACGGCCGCCACCACCTTTTGCCTGCACTGTGCCTCCAAGAACAGCACCCAAATCCTGCCTGCACCGTGCCTCACGAGTGCCCTTCAAGGCGCCACACGTGCGCTGCTAACCCTAATGGGTTAGTGGGGGTGCTTTCTGCACCTCCTGTATTCTAGCCTGCACCTTAACACCCCTCAATCCCCAAATTACCCTTGTCATCAGTTGGGTGGAATGTGTTTTCTGCACCCCTTGTATTATAGCCTGCACCTTAACACCCCTCAATCCCCAAATTACCCTTGTCATCAGTTGGGTGGAATGTATTTTCTGCACCCCCTGTATTCTAGCCTGCACCTTAACATCCCTCAATCCCCAAATTACCTTTGCTATCAGTTGGGTGAGATTTGCCACCTGCACCCCATATTTGCGCTTGCACTCCCCACTCTCAACAATTCCAAAACTGCCCCAGTTATAAGTTTTTTTAGTGAGGATTACTCATTGCACCTCCATGTTTGCGCTGCACCCCCATTCTTACCATACCCATAATACCCTCAGTAGTTAAATGGATTCTCTTATTATTGGAATTACTCGCTGCACCCCCATTAATTAATAACTGCACATACTAATATTCTGAAATACAAAATTGCCCCTAATTTCGTCTAAAAGCTTTAGGATTTTAACATGCGGTTATTTCCTTTAAAACTTATTTCTCAAATAAAATTTATTTTAATAAATTTTAATTCCAAATGATCATTCGCGTCATGCGGGATTTCCTTTTAAAAAATAAAATAAAATAAAATTCTTAAGTTCCAAATGACCATTCGCGTCATGCGAAATTCCTTTTTAGAGAAAAAAATTATAATAATAATTCTTAGTTTAAGTTCTAAATGACCGCACGTGTCATGCGAAACTTAATTTAAGGAGTTTTAATTTTAATTTGGATTATCAAAAGGCCGCACGCGTCTATGATATTCTGAAATGAAATTCAATTTTCAAAAATAATAAAAATATATAAAGTTTAAAAAAATAATAATGTCAAATTCTCAAAACAACTCAACTGTCTTTTAGAACTACGTAATCCCTGATTCTTTACCCTATGGATGTCGATACGTAGGAGCAAGGTCAATCTTTGTCGGGTCCTTTAATTTAAATTTTTTTATTTTGTTATTATTTATCTTTTACTTTTGGGAAAATAAATATTTAATAAACCACATTTGATCTTACTAATTCAATTAATGGTACTATCTTAAGACAGGCGTGTGGGGTGCTAATACCTTCTCCATTCGTAACCGACTCTCGAACTCTTTTCTGATTCACAGACCATTTTCTTTTCCTTTTTCGTGGATTTTTCATAGTTTTCCAATATATAACTATGGTGGCGACTCTATCTTTTTCTTTTTACCATTTTTTCTATACTTTTTTGGATCGTCGTCTCCCGTCGTGATTCTGATCGCGACAAATTGGTAAAGAATTGAAGAAAAAATAGTGATTCAATAAGGTTTTGATAATGACTTCTCTCGTGCAATTCAAATATCCGCTAGTCATTCTCAAAACTTTCTGCCTTACTATGTTTTACCTAGATTATAGAATTCCTGGAAAACCACGAAATTAATATCTATATTTGTCATAGTCCACCGTACACTAAATCAAATATATACAAGCAACACAAAACACATAATAAACCTTACATTTATTTCAAATTGAAATGGAGAATAAAAGAACAATAAAGAGAACGAGCAAGTTGATCAGTACTCAAAACAACGAAGAATGTGCTGAATGAAAAAAAAGTGCAGGATTCGATTTGAAAGTGAAAGAAAACTAAAGATAGTATTAGATTAAAAATTTAATTTTAAAGATAAAATCGTCTTTTTACGTATGGTATGGAGGTTCAGAAAGATATCATCAAGGTACAGGAAGAAACTATCCAAAACAAAATAAAAAACTAGAGCCATCTACAATAAGTATTTTATATAAATTTAAGTGGACATTTTAGATAATTTTACTTTTTTTTATAGCATAGATACAATCTATTATTAGTGATTTTCATTGATAATTATTAAGTAGAAAAGTTTCCCCTTACTGTCTTACTTCTACTCGACCATTTTGTTTTAAAAATAAAATTTAAATTTAAAATAAAAATTACTAACAAATTATTCATGCCATTTTTTATTATTTAAAATACGTTAAAATGGATTTTATTAAAAATTTAAAAAACCACAAAATTACTAACAAATTATTCATGCCATTTTTATTATTTAAAATACGTTAAAATGAATTTTATTAAAAATTTAAAAAACCATATTCCCGATTTTTATTTTATTCATAATTAGAAGTATACAAGTTTTCCTTCATTTTCATATCTCCAGATGATTTTTCATTTACAAAATTTAATTTGAATTTAAAAATATTAAATTATTTAAACTAAGGGAAATCATTGAAAAGGAATAGATAAAAACATATTATTATAAAAGAATTGGCGTGGCCCGGACTCGAACCGGAGACCTTCAGTGTGTTAGACTGATGTGATAACCAACTACACCACGACACCGTTTTGTTCAATTATTTCTATATGTTATATATAACATTTAAATTCACTGAAAAGTTGTACACACCGTTTCTCAAGTTATATTCTGCTGCGGGTAACGTATTGAAAAGACGAAGTAGAAGAACAATGCTCCGTTCAACTACATTTCCGGCACCTTACAATTCGGTGCCTATTCTCTCTCGATTTCACACGTGTCACTCTATGGAACCCTCACGTGCCGTTAGTTTTCACTTCTCTTTCGTTTCGAAGTTCGCATTCCGACAATTCCGGCAACCCTGCGCGAAGCTTTCCGGCAGCGCGTTTTTCGCGGTCGCCGCGAAGAAGAAACGGGCCGGAGGCTCTGAAATCACCGTGGCAGACGATAGTTTAGACGAGGAGGAGTACGACGATGATTTAATTGATGAATTGGACGATGAAGAAGAAGAATTCGATTATGATGACGATGATGAAGAGATGCTTCCGTTGGAGACGATGAATAAATGGTTCGAGAAGAGACCAAAGGGCTTTGGTGAAGGGAAAGTGTACGACACTTCGGTTGAGGATAAGCTGCTCGAGGAAATACGGCAGAGTAGAGTAGCTCAGGCTGAGAATTTGAAGAGGCTTAAGAGCAACCCTGTGAAGCATGCTTCCAGTGAAAAAGATGAAAAGAAGAAAGGTTAGCCACTAAAAATCGTTTTTTTTAGTTGTTTTGTTCAAATTAGTTCATAGTTGATTGGTTTGGTGAAATTATTCTGTTATTTACTTTGGAATTATGTTCATGTCTTTAGTCATTTGTTGCGTTTCTTGCCAGTCTTAGGTGTTTTCAAAAGTGTATTCTAATTTATGCAGAAGACATTTTTTTGTAGGAAAAGTTTATTTCATTTACATTCTTATATTCTTTTCTCGTAAGTGCTCATGGAGAAGTTTATTTGAAACAAGATCAAATGTTGTGTGAATAAGGTGGAATCCACCTGAAATTGCTGCGTTTTAAACAGTGAGTCTGATACCATTTCTCTGTATACATTTAAAGCTTATTTTGATTAGTCTTTCCCCCCGAATAATCTGTTCATCGAGGAATGCACTAACTACATTGTTTATTGAGACGAATTTAAAGACTTACGAAAATAAATGCTGGGGTCTAGTATCATATTTTCTGTGTTGTTGTCTGTTGGCTTTTGGATGAATAACAAACCTATGCCCGAACTATTGAGCTGCAAAGTGTTTGCTTTTAATTTATTACACTGCGCCTACTATTTGAAGTCTGGCTATCTATTGACATGGAACTTTGCAGATGCCAAATTGGTTCCAAATGGAAGTCGAGTGCGATTGGTGAATCTACCAAAGAAAAAAAACATCCTTAGAGATCTGAAATCAGCTTTGCAAGGGATTCCGGGCATAATTAATATTGTCCCAGCTGTTCTTGGAAACAAGAAGACAAGGGATCCAATCTGCAAAGGTTTTGCTTTTGTTGATTTCAAGCGTGAAGATGATGCAGCAAGGTGTGTTATAACCTCAATATTGTGTCTGCTTCCAACCCCCAACCCCATGAAAAATAACAAAGGAGAATAAGGGAAGAGTAAGCTTAGTCTATTACCTGCAGTGCAGGATGTTCTGTAATAAGAAAATTATGAGTGTGTTATTTTCCATTGAAGCTTCTTCATGTTACTCTAATTGGCTAAAATGAAATTGGCGAATATGTGTGGCATAGGGATCTGTGCAATTTTTAAATGTTGTGTTTTTTTAGTTGTTTTTACTGTGCTAGTATCTTAGCAATTCCATTGTTTTGTCCCTCAGGTTTGTGGAGTTATACACAGGACAAACTATAACATTTGGGAAAATTCAGAAGCAGATAAAATGCGAGCTTCTAAATGCACAGTCTTCATCTCCATCTCTGAAAATAAGTGAAAACCTAACTGCTGGTCCAGAACACATGGTCACTACCTTTGAAGAAGATTCAAACGAGGATTCCAACAGTGATGATGATTCTGCCCTCGGTTCATGGGATGAGACCAATTCAGATGATTTGGATGACCTGGACAATCTGATGGATGGAGAAGAACAGGAAGAAGATGAGGGTATTCAAGAGTCGGTCACTGCTTTGAGAGTGGATGGTGATGATAGTGTGGAATTGAGGATCCATCCTGAAACTAATTCACCTCTCTCAGTGCAGGTTGACAGAAACAACACAGCGGAAGGGAAATCATCTGCCAAGGTTAAACAAGAAAATACGCGAAATAAAAAATCAACTTCCAAAGAGAAAGCCAAAAAACTTTTGAATGTTCCTGGATCCTCAAGAAGGTGATTTCCCTGGAATATTTGTGTAGCCTTAGCACGACTTTTATGCTTTTGTTTTGTTTTCTGATGTGTACTTGTTTGATTCTGGTGCAGGTTGAAGATAAGGGAGAAGGCTGTATTAAGTGATGTTTTCTCCAAGTATGGACCAAAAGCTACACTTGCTTCAAAAGATAGTTAGTAATTTCCTAATGAGCTAAGCATGCCATAGTCTAAATCTTCACCCACACGTATGGTCTAAAAACTAAAGTCATGCAATGGGACTTTCTAGTTGACCATGGATACCAGTTTTAGATTTAGTGCGGAATCAAGTTGTAGCATAAGTATTGTCGAAAAATTTGGTGATCCTATATTATTTTTTTTATTAATATCAAATCAGTATTTGTTGGAATTTCAATGCTTGATGGGATTTCAGGGGTTTTAGTGTATAGTTCCATTCAAGGGGAAGTATAAGTAAAATATCCAGTTGGACTAAATATCTAACCGAAATCGTTTTTCATAAGCCTAACCATATGCTAAAGGTCTAGTCGATACTACTGTACCATATCAGCATTTTCACTTTTATATCACTGTTATCCTTCAATCTAATATCAATACCCAAATTGTCTTTCTAATTCCACTTCTGCTAGTTTTGTTTATACATTATATATATATATATATATATATATATATATATATATATATATATTTATTTTTTTATTATATTTTTTTTTTTTT
>Ga0209489_103372_pt1 | contig 31222 bp, 16 predicted proteins | sample SiratrowhiteBW_FD_187527 | JGI IMG/M metagenome (GOLD analysis project Ga0209489, IMG submission 187527) | Root nodule microbial communities of legume samples collected from California, USA - Siratro white BW (SPAdes) (version 2) | ecosystem: Host-associated > Plants > Roots > Nodule | place...
CAAAAAATTAGAGAAAATGTAAAAAAAAAAAAGTTAAAATAAGAAAGAAAATAAAGAAGTGAAGAAAGAAGCATAAAAAAGAAGAAGAAAAGGAAAATTCAGACAAATCTTACATTATCCAAGAACAAAATCTTCATTCTAAAAAGTCTAATAACTAAGAAAAAAATAAACTTCACATACTTTTGTCTCCATCTCCCAATTAGAGTTACAGTTTCTCCGCTAAAATCTTAACCGTGTCAATGTTTCACGAGACAACTATTTATGAATCTGCAATGTCCACTCATATGATTTCGAAAGTTATATATCTTTAATTTGAACTGTTTGAAGATACAAGTCACCTTCCTTAAATGTAAATACCTTCCAAAATTAAAGTAAATATTCACTTTAATATTAAAATATGTTTTATAAGATATTTAAATTTATATAATATTATTGATTTAGAAAATTAAAAACAAAATAACTCATTTAAACAATATATATCTATTGTAATATTCTAAACATTAAACTTATTTTGCATATAGATATGAGGAATTGTTTGGATTCTTAAATCTTAATATACTAACCAACCAATTTCCTTAAATTAAAGATCACCTTTTTTTGAAATAAATACCAACAAAGTTTCAATCATATCATCACATGTGAATGTCTCATTATTCATTCCACGTGTCACCTAATCCAAACCATGGTGGTCTTAAAAAATATATAGAGAAACTGAAAACATCTTTCAGTTTTGGATTTTTGGCGTACATATTCCTTAATTTTAAATTTAAGTAATTAACTTAAAAAATTCAGAAGATATTATTAGCTACTTTGTGGTCATATGAAATTGACAAACAAAATATCATGAAGAAAATACCAGTAAGATGATCAGTTACGTAAAACATACAAAATTTACCTTTTTTTCAGAATAATGATAACTTTTTAAATTAAAAATTGCTGTTCATAATTTAAAATCATAATAACTTTTTAATGCATAACACATATTTTTCTTTGTATATTATTTGAGTCAGATAAAGTTATTATAAGTAATAGATAGCTTCTTTCTGACATTTAAAGCTGTGATATAAGATAAGATTTGAATTCGAAAATGCTAATTAAGTTGTAATGTTTCTGGATAAACCTATCCATGCCTTAGATAGTAACAGACCATTATGTTTAAAATTAAATGAGGATCTTAACTTTTGATTTTTTTTTAAATAAATAAGCAGTAAAAATCATTTACTCAATTGTTCAAAACAACATATTAAAATTCCAATTTTAAAATTTAATTTGGTCTTCAAATAACTTTATTTCCCTAAGTTCATACTATATTACACATTTTAGGACAAACTTTATGGATTATATATTGTAGTCTTATCCACTTGGAATAGTAAAGTTTCATAAAAAAATATCTGTTATCAAATCCATGTTTGTTCTTGATATTATCTAAATAAAATAAAGCAAACATTTTTGTCACCTTCTTAAGTTATAAAACATATAAATTGAGAGCATGGCACTTTTCCATTATTTAATCATTTTATTCTTTATTTTACTTTAAAAATACTCATTTCAATTTAAACTTTAGAATTTTATACGTTGATAGTATAAATATTTTTTCACGTTATTATCTAACCATAAATAATTGATATCTAATACAAGATTATTGATTTTTGAAGAAAGATATATAACTACAAATATCATATCTAAGATGATATTCATAAATTTATTGACAATGGACAACAAGTTATGCTCAAAGTTAAAATTTCTTCCAACAAATAAAAACAAACAAACATTTTCAATAATTGCATCACAGTGATGGCTATGTAATATCTTAGGGTTTATCAGCTACAAATCTTGGCATGCATATTCTGAGATCCTGTTATGAAGAAAAATATCTGATAAATTACGTTCATATCTCATTACACACAAACATGTGTCATACTTAGCTTGCTCCTATGGTTCCATCAAACTTGAAGATTTTATAACAACATCATCAAAGTGATATTAACATTGTACTAAGATTCTCTCTACACTGCCCCGAGTTACTGCATAGAAGCTAGCAAGCAAAGAATTTGTTCCCTCTGAGCCTGTCCATGTCACCTTTTTTCCCTCTATTGTTTGCAATTTACGCCAAAGGATAAGATCGAGGTAGCACCCATGATGGAGAATTTATTGAAAGGAAAGTGGTAGAAGGGTGCTAAGAAGAGACTCGTCACTGTTCATAACATTGCAGAACCAACACAGTCTCAAAAAGCAACATTTTTGGCTGCATATATGTGTGTCAATATATGGTGCAATTTGTGGTTTTCATTATTAATGGGCCCAAATAAAATGCAGGAAATTTTATGGTAAACTATTCTTTGGACTCATTCCAAGAATGTCAACATTTGTGGCAAATTTGTTACAATATCACTATCTAATAATGAATTGCATCTTATGTTATCTCTAAGTTTTCACATCATAATTGCCTCTCATGCATGGAAATTTTAGCTAACAAGCTAAAAAGATGAAGATGTGTAAACACAACCATTTCACTGGTTGGGTTATATACACCAATCAAATCATCTACATTTACACATAAGATCACTGTTTACACAGCCCACAAATAAGAAAACCATGTGATTGGTCAATAATGATTCTGTAGGTGGACTTTATTGCTCAGAAATTTTGAGCCACCAGTGTAAGATAAAAAAAGGGAAACAAGGTGAAATCCCACTTACCAAATTTAACCAAGTTTGGACATACTCAAGTGGAAGAAAACACAAGGCATGGATTTATTTGTGGTTCAAAATTCTCTCAAGCTTAACCCTACTAAATTAGTCAACCTGAACCATATGTTATTCAACCGTAGGGCTGCATCTATTGGTGGAAAATGCACCATAGTTGAGAAGTTGAAGACAAAGCATAGGGGAAGTGAAAGCAACGTGAAGTGAGGACCGCAAAAGGGAATTATTGAATTACAGTTGCAACACAACAAAAAAGGTCTTACTCCACCATACACCAACAACACTGACACTAGTAGACACTCACAAATAAATTGTATTGGATCCACAAGAAATCCCATAAAAGGAAAGCTAACCAATAAGAATTCAGAGAATAAGATGAACATCGAATCCCCAGCCAATGAGCATTGCGATGAGACCAAATCGTGGGTCCTAGGACTTTCACCTAATGTCCTGTAGCAAATTACCAAACATGAACAAACCATAGTTTAAAGGAGAGAGCTCATAAAGGAGAGATAATAAAATAACCTTTTTGTAGTTAACTTACGTGTAAATTAAAAGTACAAGTTAGCTTATAAAAACTAATGATAAAAATGAAATGTAATTAATCTTGGTATAAGGTTTTAGTTAGAGATAAACAATTAATTAGAATCTATCATACTTTCCACATAGACTGAGGAAGGAACCAAGTATGAACAAACTATAAGACCCCACTGTGCTTCTTTCTCATCACATTCTCAAATCTCCTCATAACCAATAATTGAATTTGAATAATTTGGGGGCTATCTAGATCTATACTCTAACACTTCCTCAACATTGTTATGGTCCCTTGTTGGTAACCAGTTAACTGTTCACTGCACTTCTCTTTGCAACCAGACATCAGTTCCTAACTAGGACCAACGAAATGAAAGAAGCAAGTGCATTAGGAGGTAGAACTGCACGAGCATGTGAGAGCTGTCTAAAAGTAAGAGCACGGTGGTATTGTGCAGCTGATGATGCTTTCCTTTGCCATGGCTGTGACAACATGGTTCACTCGGCAAACCAATTAGCAAGCAGGCACCAAAGGGTTAAGCTTCAAACTGCATCCTCTAAGGTCAACTACTCAGTGACCCTTAATCATAACAATAAGGTAGCATGGCACAGTGGATTCACACGCAAGGCCAGAACACCACGCCACAAAAGCAAGCACGTATCCGTGCAGCTACAACAAGAACAACAAAAGAAGATACATGAAGGAGGAGAAGAAGAAGAAGTGTTTTTCAATCACACCATTAGTCTTCCCCTTGTGCCGGAGCTTGGAAGTGAAGAAGCACTGCATAATGATGAGAGTGAGGAGCAGCTACTGTGTCGCGTGCCCGTGTTTGATGCTGAGCTTTGTAGTATATACAATGAAGTGAAGGAGGAGGTTTTAGCCGGTGAAGAAGTCTTTGACTTAGAAAATTTTTCTTCCGAGTTTCTACCATCAGATATGGATCTTGCTGAGTTTGCTGCTGATGTGGAAAGCCTACTTGGAAACGGAGCTGATGAGGATTCATCTGGGCACGTGAAAGGATCAGAACTGGTGCTTGGTTGCAAAGAAGAAGATGATGAAATGGGTGCCTGTGTTGATGGAGTTGGAGCCAAAGATGCAATGGTGAAGGTCAAAGATGAAGAAGAACTTGATGCCGACACACCTTGCCATTTGGATTCGATTATTCTTGACATGAACAGCGAGGCCTTTAATTGGAATGATATTGTTGATTCAGAATCACTTGCTCAGGAACAGGATGAGGAGGCAAGTACAGTGGGAACCAATAAGAGGGACATGTTTTTGAGGCTAAACTATGAAGATGTTATTACTGCTTGGGCCAGTCAAGGTTCTCCATGGACAACAGGAACCCCACCTAACTTCAACGCTGATGATTGCTGGCCAGATTTCTTGGTAACTTCTTCTCTGAACCTTCTTCTTTGCTTATGTGAAAATGTTAACGTAGTTTCTTTTTTGTTCAACTTATGTTATGATAATAACTTCACAGCTTTTGAGAGGACTTAACAAAAGTTCTATAATGTCGTAGTTGGTCTCATATCTGACTACATGATGAGGAGGATTGTGTTATGCCTTCAATAGTCAATACAAAATTCGTCGATATACCTAAAATAGAGGGGTTTCTCTTGTGTCTTGGGTAACCAATGTAAAATTCGTCGATATACCTAACATGCAAATTTGTAGGTAACCAATGATATATAGCTCGCGAGACTTCAATTGGTAACTTCTTCTCTCAACCCTCTTTGCTTATGTAGTGATGTTAATTGTTGATTAGTTTAACTTATTCTATAGTTCATCTACCTATAATACACTAGTGTTAAAGGAAGAGATTGTGTGATACTTTCGGTGATCAATGCAAAATTCGTCGATATACCTACTGTAAATTATACAATGGCTAAAGGGTTTGTGTTATAGTTTTGGTAACCAATGTAAAATTTGTAGGTAATAATGCTGGTCAGACTTATTGGTAACTTCTTCTCTCAACCTGCTTTTCCTATGAGACAATGTGAATTGTGTTTGTGTGTTTGGTTTAACTTATTCTGACAATAACTTTTTCAGTTTTCTGAGAGAACTTTAAAAAAGTTCAACCTATAATATCACAGTTGATCTCATATATTTGGCTATAGAAAGAAGATTGTGCTATATCTTCTTCTTCTTCAATAATTAGTCAATGAAAAATTCGCCGATATACCTTACATACATGTAAATTTATAGGTAAGGTAATGAATGATTTCTGGCTAGACTTCTTGGTAAGTTGTTCTCTCAACCCTCTTTGCTTACGTAACAATGTCAATTTGATTATTTTATGGGAATAACTTTTCAGTCTTCTGAGAGAACTTTAACAAAGTTCTACCTTAGTAGTTGATCTCACATCCGGTTAAAGAAGAAGAACTGTGTTACATCCTCAGCAATCAATACAAAATTCGTCGATATACCTAAATATTTGAATGAATTTAACATCCTTCTGAAGCTCAAACTTGATAATAATAATGACTATTTCGATAGTTGATATGCAAGTTTTTTTTGTTAAGGGTTCGAATGGTGGGGATGTTCAATGCTCTTATGGGGAAATGAGAAGTTTAAGAGGGCATGCAGATGGTGGAAGAGAAGCAAGAGTGTCAAGGTACCGAGAGAAGAGAAGAACTCGTTTGTTTGCAAAGAAGATAAGGTATGAAGTGAGGAAGTTGAATGCGGAGAAAAGACCTAGAATGAAAGGTCGATTTGTGAAGAGAACATCCTTTGTTGGAGCCACTGCTTTGCCAGCTTAGTTATTATCATCATCATCATCAATTATCACTGACCCCAAGTAATCAAATTAATGGTTAACTTTTTCAATTTTGTGGAAAAGTTAATTAGGTTAATTGATTATTAGTTACTTGGTTTTGCTATGTATGTGCAATGCCATCACTAGGTCAGGTTCATCTTCTTGCTTGGGATATTTATTGATTTCTCTAGCAGGTGCTAGCTAGTACTAATGGATATGGTAGCATTTTCATGGCTTTGGTATTCAATTTCAGAAGCCCTTTTTCATTGTTGCATATATGTATGTAAGAAAACGTGATCTATGCTCATGGTAATTTGTAAATGTTTTATTTTCCCTAATTAACTCTTTGAGGGTACTGATTAACAGTGTTTAACATATATCAGGTACTTAAATCTTCAAGTTTTACATCTGCTCCTCCTTAGCAATATTCTCAATAATGTGCTATGCATAGGAAGAAGAAGGAAGCAACAGGTGAAATGGACTAGGATCAAAGTATAATCATCACATGTTTGAACAAATTCACTCAATCTTCTAAGAACTGATACATGGGAAATCTGAACTTTTTATTCCATAGTCGACACAAATAAAAGCTTACACACACATATTGGACCATAGCATAGACTTATAGAAGAAACCAATAAGCATGCACATCAAAGAAAATAATATACGTAATTCAAACAATAAAAAAACAAGAAAATTAAATGAAAAACTTTTTAGTTTCCGGATATTAATCACACATCGTTTAAGAATGTTCCACGGTATTTCTGAATTATAAAAGTTGATTTACAAATCATATATTCAAATCCATCTCACTGATTATCCAAGATCATAATAATACAATTTGTTAATGCACAAACACAAACCATATGATGTGTATAATCAACTTCAATCTGAGTGGTATGTTAATTAAGTGACTGCACAAAATGAACAGATCTTCTTCGCATGCAAGTTATGAGTAATGAGGGAAATTTTTATCGGTTAGGACAGCACAGTATATATAATCTTAGGATATCTGTGCTGGTAGAATGCTATGTAAAACTCCTCTTTGATTTTTATATATAATTTTGTGTAAGGGTTTGGAGTGCTTCATTACTATGAATTTTTATTGTTGATAAAAAAAGTGTTTGGTTTTATCTATGTTTCGCTCTCAATATGATGATGAGGTTGCTGTGAAAATGGCAAGTGGGCCATTACATAATTTCATGTCACGTTAACTTTTGACAATTACTTTCTACGTTCCATTCTTCTACCTGCATCTTCACAATTTCACCGAATTACCCCATTCAATCCTCTCTAACTACACTTCACCACTCCTATCGCCATCACTGTCACCACCATCAGTACCTCACCTTCTAGTCCGAAGAAGAACAAAAAAATCTCGTTCTGAAAAAGTTGTACTAGAAAAATCATTTTGAAGAACGCATTTCAGAAAGTATATTTGTTTCAGAAAGTTTGTTTTGGAAATCCCTTTCTGAAAAGCTTATTTTGAAATGTGTTTCATACTATCTGGAGAATTTATTTTGAAAACATTGTTCCCTTAATATTTACACTTAATTGAATTGTATAAAAAAGCTATACTGAATCCTAAATTATTCTATTGATTTAATTTTTAAAAATTGAATTGGTCCTAAATAGGATTCTTTGAACTAAACTCAACCATAACTTATGATATTGGAAAATATACTTCAAAATAGAATGTTCATGGGTGAAAATTCAAACAATTTAGAGTAGTTCACTCAAATCATGATTTAATTTAATTTGTTTAAATCATTATACGATTGCATTCAATTATCTTAAATTACTTGTAATGTTTGATTCAATTGTGCAATAATTCGTGCATTTCCTCTGTTCCAAGTATTCATGCTCACAATAGAGTTCTTCTCACCATTAGTACATCTGATGGTTAATCTTAATTTTTGTTACTATTCAGTGCACAGATTAGAGGACTTTTGCCTAGAAAACTGTCAATGAACTTCATATAGCCCTTCATATCTTGCCCGAAATAAAGGTGAAAGGTGAAGCGGTAGTTTTCTAATTAATATAAGCTTTGAAGTTTTTTATCCTACTTCATTGTTATATAAATAACAAAACACTTGCATAGCATCTTCGGTTTCGATTATTTTGTTTAAAATGAAATCTCTGTAAATTATGCTTAATTAAAAGCTATTACTATGTTCAAATACAAAAGAAGCTAATATAAGCAAGTACCCCATCTTACTTCAAATACATGTACAATTTTATTACTAATGAAACACTCGTCATAACAGGGAACGAAATAAACTTATTTCATAATCTGATTCTGATGCATTTTGACCATAGCCTTTCCAAACTTGTTTACATTTAAACTGTAACAAGCCAAACAAAAATAGCCGATGCCAAGTAAAAATACAGTTGTAGTTCGCAGGAAGTTCGAGTAAAGAAAAAGAACATAACGAAAATGACTGCAGCGTAGGCACTTCTCCACCCATATTCTAATATGCCAATATAATGAGTTGGATAGTCAGTCTTTCCCTGCAAGAGGAACAAAACTTACTTTCATTCACAGACAAAATGTTTGCATCAATGAAAAAATATTGTAAAACAAAGAAATATCACAATAAAAAATGTAAGTCAAATTAAGATTCCGATTTTATCAAATATGTGTCTGTGTACTAGTATTTATTTAACCAATAACTCACTCAACGATCTTGTGCTTATCAAATTAACCAAATAAATGTTCCTGAGCAAATACATTAAATAACTCTGATGACTAATAACAATGCAAATAAGCCATCAATCATCACTTAGTGGAGCAAAAGTAGGGAAGATGGGGAATAGGGAAATCCAATTATAGGATCTCTTGCAAATAAAACTTTTACCAACTTCAACAACTCGATTTAAACTTGTTACTTCTTTAATTTATAAGAGATTTTTTTTTTATGATTGTCTCACTAGTCATCTACATCAGTGCCATTACCTATGAAGCTCGGACACTCCATTTTTGGTGACGTATCCGTGTCCGACACGTATCGGACACTGACACCCGTACGACACTCGTACGACACGTATTAGTGAAGTGTCCAGTTCAAAAGACAATATTTTAAATATCTAACAATTTTAACATAGTTCTTACATAATTTTAAAAGAGAATAATACAATAATTCACTTAAAAACTCGTTAACTTATTATAAAGATAAGATACAAATCTTATATATAATAAGAATATTTAGATTATACATTTTTTTTTGACTTTTTAGATTTTAAATAAAGAAATTATATCTATCTTTTTGTTATAGACTAACTTTGTTCATAGATAGTTGTTTAATACATAAATCTTGATTGAAATTAATAGTGATGTAATATATAGATCCGTGTCCCCGTGTCCTATATTTTAGAGACTACACGTGTTTACGTGTCCGTGTCGTATCCGTACCCGTGTCAGTGTCCGGGCTTCATAGGTCATTACAACCAGAAATGAGAGGGATCTCTACCAAGAAGTTCATGGTGACAACATCAGTTACAGCAATTCTTCTCTTAAAAGTTGTCAAATGTCACTTAATTTAGGCCCTATAGTCAAAAGAGTTATTACCCCCACCAAAGTTCAGAATGCTCAAGAACAATTTATAGGATATCCAAACTTTTGACAAGGAGCTCAAATTCTTTAGACATGAGAAGCATGAAGAGTCAGGAGCAAAACAGTTACATTTCTAGTCAGCATGTACTTTTTTCACTTGCAAATCCATTTTTTTTCCAGTGGGATTCACTTAAGAACTAATTGCACCAATGATCTCATTGACATTCCAAATCCATGGTTCCATTAGGCCATCAACAGCCAATATAAAACCAATAGAAACCAAGAACATAAACCACTCAAGCGTTCTAACTAAAAATGAGCTAGAATTGAAAAGAAAATATTTATGCACAAACTAATTCATAAGTTGCTTCGTAAACTAAATTAGCTATTGGATAAGTCAAAAAACAATTTTTGCATAAGCTAATTTTAATTTATGAAGGAACTTATTTCATTTTCCATTCTAGTTTTCTCTAGCTAACGTGCTTCCAGAAAAGTTTATTCAAACATACACTTACTCAATCCTAGGTAAAGATGATCTTCATGAAACTAAAACTTGTCCAAACCCCAAACATGAATAGCTCATTTGACGACTGATTCATTTAACAATAACAATTCATATAAAACAAGAGAAAATGACAGAAATAACGTTTGAAATTACCTCTTATTTATCCACAAGGCACTCATTCAGACTCAACCGGCTCAACCTTCGGAGCTGTTTCAGAAAGAATAAACAATGAATAAGGAGGAATCACAAAAGAATCATCACTATGAACAACGATTGCAAATACCGTCAATGAAAATCACCAAAAGAATCACACGCCTCTGTAGTTGAAAACAACGAAATACGCAACGGAGTTTCCACATTCTCCAATAATTCCCAAAACAAAACCCTAGAGCATTCAATTTGAGAAAAAAATGGTTTGAGAAATTGAGTGACTGACCGTGGAGGGAGGGATGGCGACCGTCCTTGCCCCAACCGATACCGCGAGTGGATTCGAGGTACTGGCTGACGAGATGGCGGCACTTCTGAAGGTGGTTGACGCCTTCGATGCGGTAGCACCAGCGTAGTTTCTCTCTGATGATCTTGGCCTTCTCGATTTGGATCCACTTCTCTCTCACGATGTACTCCCTCATCTCCAGCATCGCCACCGGGTCCTTGTACGGATTCGCCGGATCGAAATCGTCCGGCGGCGATTCGTCGAACTCCACATACCCCTTCTTCCTTCCCATTCTCACCAGCGAGTTCTTTCTTCTGTCTCAACTCAACACAACTCAGCTCAACTCGGATGCTTCGGAATTCTGATTCTATATCTGCACTTGTCTTCGGATTGGGCTTATAGCAGTCAAAGGCCCGTTATTATTGGCCCAATATATAATTTTGCTAACTTTAGGGCTGAAGAGCAAGCTTACCTTGTATATTGATGTAATTGTCATTTATAGTTCAAAATATTATCAACATACTTTTCCTTCTCTATATTTTCTTAAAAATATATTTTTAAAAAATTAATAACATATATTAAAATTTCAACACATTCTGATTTTTTTTTTAGAAATTGTTAAAATTTAATATATTCCGAAAAATATATTTCAAAAGTCATACAGTATTTTTTTAAGTAGGCGACATCAACTGCATTTAATTTGTTATACATTGATATGCTCACTTTCTCAATCTTTTTAAAAAAATTAGAAAAGAAATTATATATATTTTTGGAATAAAGCTAAAGAATATGAACATGGTAAATGTATCAGACTTCAATCACAAGTTTTCTAAGCAAAATAATCATTTAAAATTTTCTGACTTTCTTAAAAATATAAAAAATGAGAAATATAAATTACAAAATCCTTATATTGTCATTGATATTTATTTTATTATTATACAAAAAGTTACGCGTCTAATATGAGATAAAATCGGCATAGCAGGTTAGATCCAAGAAATTTTGAGGAAATGGACATACTACAAAGTAAAATTGTTCTATGTTACTATATATTTAATTATTATAACATTACTTTGTCAATGTCAAAGTTGTTTTGTAAATTATTATATGATATTGCTTATAATTTTTCATCACAGACTATATATATATAACTTTATCTACAACCAGTAAACTGTTTATAATTATATATTACTATGAATTTATAATCATTTAATTTTCATCACAGAGTTATTACCTTGATTAATTGTTAGTGTTGACCATAGTGTAATGTGAAGTAGTAATAAATTTGTATTTTTGTAATTTATGAAAATAGTACAAAATATCTCCTATAAATAACCTTCACAATATACTTGTGAAAAATCTAAAACATAAGTAAAAGGGGTGAGGATAGAAAAAAGTTTCACCACCTATCTAAATCAAACACTTTGTTTGTATAAAAAAAAAAAAAAAAAAAAAAAAAAAAAAACAAAACTACACCAGCACTACTAAACTATTTGTTTTAAGAGAACCGAAATTGCCAGACGATCCCTACACGTGGCAACATCTGGTCGTTGATCTCTTCACTGGACCCCACCCCAAAGTCAACTGAAGCTCAATTTCTCCGTCATTGGCTGCAGCCGGCTCCACCACATTTTCGCTGCAGCTGCTATCGGCTTCCCCACCAACGATTTTGTTCTCACTCGTCCGAGTCAACCCAGACGCCGAGTCATGACTCAGAGAACCCTGTCCGTCTAACTCGCTTTCAGCCAACTCAGCCACGGTTGAGTTCACTTTTAGCTTGGCAGCGCGGCGCTTGAACTTGCCGGTTCGTGGCTTCACCCTGTGGAGCGCATCAGGGCCGCACGACTTATGACTCTTTGCCACGTGGCGAATATCGCAGGCCTCGAACTGGAGGCTCTCCGCACCATCCAGAAGATGCTGCTGAATCGGCGCGCCGCTAAGAACGGCTTTGGCGGCGGCTTCACAGAGGTGCCAATTTCCGGTCGAGAGTAATCCGGTCGAGCCGAAAATCGGGTTCACCATCCGACCGCAAGCTTCGTAAAGCAAAGATTTGAATACGGCTGAAAAAAGAACAGAATAAAAATAAGACAAGTTCTAACTTCAGTGACAGAACCACACTACATAAGGTAAAATTGCTATTAGCCAATATTATATTATAAAATTATTATCCTTTCGATTTTTTACTATGTCTTTAATAGTTTATCTGAAGTACAAAAATTTTAAATAAAAAAAACATATGATTATTAAAAAAAATCACATAATAATTTAATGAAATTTAAAATATTCATTTATTATTCAATTCATAAATATTCATAATGAGACAAAAAAGAATTTTTATACTAATTCATAATCCTAACTTACATATTTTAATTTCACGTACATTCTAATAAAAATAAACTATTTTATATAGTCTTATTCATTAATATAATCTAAAGATAAATATTCAATACATATTTTGCAGATAAACCTCTACTCCAAAAACCTTATTAATTTATAATGAAAAGATTTCAAAATTAAACTAAAGTAAAACAGGAATTTCACACAACAATGATACACAAACACTTTTTATTTTTAAACATCTAATTAAAATTTATAATTTTTTTTATCCTTCTCTTTGTCATATTATATCATCACCCAAAAATTCTATATGTTTTTTTCTTTTATTCAGTGCTATTTAATATTTAAGGCGTTGATTTATCATTTTTTAATAATAGATAATGAAAAATTGATATAATATTTTGGTTGTGGTTAAGATTTAAATGTGTGTGTGTACCTGGTTGGAGATGTGAGGGAGCGTTGGTGAGGAGGTTGAGGAGGCCTTGACGGCCATAGAACTTGGCGAGAAAGAGGGTGGCGTTGGACTGAGACTCCGGGCAACTTATCCATTCAAGGGAGCTTCGAATGGGGCACTCCGGCGGGCACCCTCGCCGGAGCACGCGGCAACCATTGCAGCTCAACCGCATGCTGAGTAGTGAGGTGTTTGGAAGAAGGAAAAAGTTGTTACAGTATGAGAAAATGGAAGATGAGATATGGTTTTATAGTGTGGGTTTAGAATAGAGCGCAGCTGTTTTGTTTGGTAAAACAAAGGAGAAATGAAAGTCCCACATCGCCCAGGACTGTGGGCCCTGCTGGTGAGAGCAGCCAATGGTTTTGAATGTGAATGGGACCCACTCCTGTAAACGCGGATAACATTGGATTTGGAACAAACGACACAACACAACATAACAACATAAGACAACACTTTTTCCACCTTGTTTCCGTGTCTTCCTACCCAACCTTCTTCTGTTCACACACACCTCCATCTATATCTATGGAATTTCTATTCCTTTCTGTAAAAATGGTGTTTCTATGCACGTAATCTTTGTTTCTCTGTCCACTGCTTCTTGCTATCATATTCTTCAAGTGAACAACTAATACAAACTTGGAGGGGACAAATGAGGAAATTCGCTCCATGATTATAAAAATAACTTTATACTGTAATTTCATTATAAATTATTATTGATACATTTTGTAAGATGACAATTACAAATGTGAAGAATTATTGAAGGAATGTTTCAACCCTTTAATCAAAAGTAGCTACAGATAATTTTTAAAACATGATCCTTTACAAAATTAAATATAAAATCAGATGTTTATTGTTATGCACTTTCATTTTTTATTAAAAAATAATATAGGTATTGTTTTGTATGTTATCAAAATCTAAGTAATTAAATATTTTAACTTAGAAAACTAAAATATTACATAAGAATCAATTATTTATACAGTATTAAATATTCTGTCTAAAATTATTTAGTCTTCGACTACAACTTCTATGATCACGGCCTTAATGAGTTTTCCCTAAATTTAAGTAGGATTGGTTAATCAGTATGAAGCTTATCATAAAACTTAATGAAATTAAAAATATTTTCTATTTTTAATTCTTAAAGATGAGGGAAATGGATACACATATAATATATAAGTAATTAATCTTAATTTTTTAGTGTTGTGATGACTCATAAGGATGTATGTATTAGTTAATCTTTGACACTCCAACCACTATAATAAAAAGATAGTTTAGAGACCAATTTTTAACTATTAAATAAAATAGTTACTAATTGTAACAAAAATAGTCACTAAATTAGATTTTAGTTGTTAAATAATTATAAAATAGAGGTAATTATTGAATTTAGTGATCAATTAAATCAAATAATTGATATCTAATATTAGCTACCAAGGTTTTATTGATATAAGTTATTAGGTTCTAAATTAGTCTCTAACTTAATTAGATACCAATTTAGAATCTAATGACATAAGTCACTAAAACTTTTGGTAACTAATATTAGCTACCAATTATTTAATTTAATTGGTCACTAAATTTAATTATTATTTCTATAGTTACTTAGCAATCCTAAATAAATCTCTTTTTCTTGTAGTAAACATAACAAATAGTTATTAACCATTTATTAATAATTTATTGACAAATAAAACTATTTCATTTCAAATTAAAAGGACGCTGTATCTTACATTAGTTCTTACTAGTGTTGAAAAAATAAATCTATTATTTGATCCCAAACTAAACGTATAGTGAAAATAAATTCTGTTTAAATTTAAAATATAAACATTTGAGTGTTCTTTTATTGAGAATATACGAGTTAACTCTGCAAATTTTAGCCCTACATATAAAATTAAGTTACAATAAATAGAGAAAATGTCTATTAAATTATCATGCACTGGCACAATAAGACAATATAATTATTCTAAATATATCGTATGTTTAAGAAGAATGTCTAGATAAAATCATAAAACATACATAACTGTGACACTGCAAATTTAAAAAAGAACATATTTTTTTATATTATTATTAAAAATATATATAATCGTAATTGTAATCAATTACTTCAGATATTATCGACAAATATACGAACCAATTTTGTTCATAAAGGGATGTCGTTTCTATGCTTCTCAATTATTATTGCTTATATGTCTCATCCATTGAATTGGAATGAAAGTTTCAAAGATTTGGATACTTCACATGTTAATTATTAACAAGTTGCTGTGTGAGTTATTTTATTCATTGTTGTTGAAAGAGGTGGAAATAACAAGATAAAATTATATATATACTATTTATTTTGTTAGAGTTTTTGGTTCTTAATTTTAAAATAGATAAATTTAAACCAGAAAATAATAAATATGAGAAGAAACACTTTAAAGGATCCAAATTCTTTTTGGCGAGACATTCATGCAACGATGTTCTTTCACTAGAACGATTGTGACGCAAGGAGTGTTGCTCTCCTATTTTTGAGGAACCCCTTTTTCTTTCTCTCTCACAAATCCAAACCAAAATTTCCTTTACTTAATAAATTATTATTTTTATCACAGCTAACTATATTCACGCACAAAAAATCCAATTGATATTTATCTGGTTTTACTCAACTCTCGCCGCAACAAGAACATTTGATCAAATGTTAACATTTTCGAGGTTCGATTCTCTGGTTTTGATGCCTTACACAATACCCATATTACCACTTTGGTAACTTTGATATTCATAGTGAGATGAAGCTCTTGATTACATTCAAAATGTCTTGGATATAGTTTCTGCGAATTGTTTAAGGATGATGTAATGTTTGTTTTAGTATTTGCAGACCCATGTTCAGATCTATGCATTAATGTATAAAGTTGTGTCCCTACAAAATTCTCCCAGTGATGAATCCATCATCAAATAACCACAATATAGAACCCAGAGACCTGGGTAATGCAAGTTCAAATATCAATGGAGTTAACTCACCCCAGAGGAAGGTTTTGTCAGCAACAAAGTTGCAACGCGTTTTACACAGTCCACTTATGACAGGTATGATGAAATTTAACTCAGTCTTTACCTTTCCCAGCATGTTTCAATGCTCATAAACATGATGAGATATACATGAAATAGCAAATTCTTAATCATTGTTGATATGGTTATATTACTTTTTAATTTAGCCAAAATGAATGTCTAATGCATGTAAAACGAATTCACGTAGCAAGATGAGTTTGCTTCTGCTATTATATTGACATATACGTATATTAACAGGGAAGTTTACTGATATTTATGCCTAGATATGCCCTAATCAAGAACCATGTGAATGAAAATTTTCAAGGCACAGGAAGTTTGAAGAGATATTATATTATTAGATTGAAATCAAAATTCATAATAAATAAAATGAAACTAATTTAGTACCTTTAAATGATGTTTTCATTTGTCTAAACTATGATCATTGACATGTGACTTGCAAATTTGATATAACAGAAAAAATGTGTGTAGTAAACTTTCTTTTAATTGCATGAGATAAAATTTATATGCTTACTTTGATTAATAAGTCAAGTTTGATAGAAATAAATTCATATTCAAAAGAAAATATAGGAATGAAAGAGAAATGGATACATATATATGAAAGAAATATGCATCATTAAAATATATCTTGTATTTTGTAATTCACAAGACTAAATATGTAGTGTTTTATCTTTATGATACTTATGTGACATATTATGCAGAGCCATCAACAACATTAATAAGCCAAATAGGTAAGTTTCCTGAGTTTCGACTAAACCAAGGAAGCTACGCAGATATTCCTTCAGCCAAAATTTCAGAATTGATGAAAACAACTAGCTTGGATGTAAGCTTTCCTATTCTTTTCTTTCATCCCCTTTAGATTTGCACAATTCACATATTTTTCTATATCACTGATTTGTTTTAGCATTTATTGTTGCAGAATGCTCCTACTCAGTCGCTTTTGAGTGTAGTGAATGGTATTTTAGAAGAAAGCGTTGAAAGAAGAAATGGCGAAATACCCCATGTATGCATTAAGAGGATTTGGAGTTACATAAATAACAAACATGCATTCATGAAAAAGAACAAGTCTACATTGTTTGGATAAATTTATTCATCAACACTTTTGAGAGAAGAAAAGATGAAGGAAAAATGTGTTGAACTTTTCCATTAACTATAATAAACTTATCAGAAGTTATATAAAAAGAACTTTTACATAATTAATGGAGAAGTTTATCCAAATAATAAGATATTAGTGCATGCAAATGTACAATAAGATTTAAGGTGTATTGTCTAACAGTGATGTTTACATCTCAGCGTGTGGCTTGCTTATTGAGAAAGGTTGTCCAAGAGATTGAGCGACGTATATCAACTCAAGCAGAACATTTAAAAACTGTATGTTAAAGTTGCATTATTTTCAAAAGCTAGTTACCCTTTGTTTTTCTCAGTTGTTCTTTTTTTCACCCCGTGTTCCTTTTTACCTTCAGCAAAACAATATTTTTAAAGCTCGTGAAGAAAAATATCACTCAAGAATCAGAGTTCTTGAGGCTCTTGCATCTGGAACTGAAGAAGAGAGTGAGGTATATATCCTAAATAGCTTTGGATACCATTTTACAAGTGTATTATTACAAAGTACATATAGGTACAAAATACAAAATTTTCTATTTATCATAGGAACCTTTTTGTGACAGATTGTTAATACAAACCAGCTTCAACATTTAAAGGTAATGTTTCTTACTTACAAGTAACATAGGCATGCACTTCCAGACATAGAAATTGTTGTGTGTTTTGTAGCTAAAGAAAAAGTAAATTGAATCATTTTCTTTTATGTTCTAATATATATTCTTTGGCCCTTCATGTAGACCGAGAGGGTTGAAAAAGAGGAAAAGAAGGTAGATGAATTAAAACAAACTAGGATGACTAAAATGGAAGAAGAAAAGGAAAATGTTGAGAACACTAAAAGGGAAGAAAAGAGGGAATGTGACAAAGAGGTTATTAGATACATCAAAGAGTTGAAGGATAAAACTATGGAAATTTCAACACTGAAGCAAAAGCTAGAAACAACGAAAAAAACATATGAGGTGCAATGTTCACAGATGGAACTAAAAGCTAAGGAGGAAAATACAGCAGATGGCAAAGAGATTATTAGATATATTAAAGAGTTAGAGGATAAAACTATGGAAATTTCAACACTGAAGCAAAAGCTAGAAACAATGAAAAAAACATATGAGGTGCAATGTTCACAGATGGAATTAAAAGCTAAGGAGGAAAATGCAGCAGATGGCAAAGAGATTAGTAGATATATTAAAGAGTTAGAGGATAAAACTATGGAAATTTCAACACTAAAGCAAAAACTAGAAACAATGAAAAAAACGTGTGAAGAACAGTGCTTACAATTAGAAGCAAAAGCCGAAAAGATGACAGATAACAAAGATTTAACAAAAGTGGTAGAGGACAAAAATAAGGAAATTTCAACGTTGAAGCAAAAAATAGAAACACTAGAAACAATGACAAAAACTTATGAAGTACAATGTTCAGAACTGAAAGCAAAAGTTGAGGAGAAAAATATGACAGATGGTAAAGAGGTTAGTGGATATATTAAAGAGCTAGAGGACAAAAATATGGAAATTTCAACACTGAGGCAAAGACTAGAAACAGTGACAAAAACATATGAAGTAGAATGCTCACAACTGAAAGCAAAAGCTGAGGAGGAAAAGGTGGCAGAAGGAAAAGAGGCTATTAGATATATTAAAGAGTTGGAAGACAAAAATAAGGAAATTTCAGCTCTTAAGCAAGAACTGGAAACAATGAAAAAAACTTATGAAGTTCAATGCTCACAGTTGAAAGCAAAATTTGAAGAGGCAAAAATGGCAGATGGGAATGAGAGTATTAGACATATTAAAGAGCTAGAGATAAAAAATATGGAAATTTCAGCACTGAAACAAGAAGTAGAAACAATGAAAAGAGCACATGAAGTACAGTGCTCACAATTGAAAGCAAAAGCTGAAGAGGAAAAAATGGAGGGTGGGAAAGAAATTATTAAATATACCAAAGAGATAGAGGACAAAAATAAGGAAATTTCAGAATTTAAGCAAGAACTAGAAACAATGAAGAAAACATATGAAGTAGAATCCTCACAATTGAAAGCAAAAGCTGAAGAGGAAAAAATGGCGAATGATAAAGAAATAATGAAATATATGAAAGAGGTAGAGGACAAAAACATGGAAATTTCATCATTTAAGCAAGAACTAGAAACAACGAAAAAAACACATGAAGTACAATGCTCACAATGGGAAGCAAAAGTGGAAAATGGTAAAGAAGAACTGAAACAGAAATCACAAGAATACGAAAATTTGTTGGAAACACTAAGAAATAAGGTTAAAGAGAATGAAACCCTTTACGAGTCAAAATATCAGAAGTGGACCCAGAAAGAGAACCAGATACGAAAAGATGTGAATTTTCAGTTCAGTTTCATACAGGTAAATTTACATACAACGAAATGTCAATCTTATTACAATGTGTCAAATATCACAACATTCTATCGAACTTGCAATTCAGAAATTGAAATTATCATGGGAATCTATTAAGCAAGATGCTTTGAAAGAGCAAATGATTTATGCTGAGGAATGTAAAACATTAGGTATGTTCTATTACTCGTCATTTTTAGGCTTACCCTACACATTTTCTTGTTTTCTTTGTCCAAAAGGGGTAAACGTTAATAACTGTATTGTAACTTATCTAGGTGTAAATCTTAAACCACTAGTAGATGCAGCTGAGAATTATCAAATAGTTCTTGCAGAAAATCGAAAACTATTCAATGAAGTTCAAGAATTAAAAGGTAGCACTATTTATGTTTGTCCAAGAGCTACTTGATCTAGGTGTGTTGTGAATTTACATGGGACTTTTCTCTAATATAGGAAACATAAGAGTATATTGTCGAATCAGACCATTTCTTCCTGGCCAAAAGGAAAAACAATCTATTGTGGAACACGTTGGTGAAACTGAATTGGTTGTGGCAAATCCTGCCAAACAAGGAAAGGAAGCCCTTAGAACATTTAAGTTCAATAAGGTCTTTGCTCCAACAGCAACTCAAGGTTTATTTCTTTATAATCTCCATTTTAACATAAGGTTTTCAATGGATGAACTTTTACATCATCATAATATCTATGCATGTTGACTCCATTTCTTTATTTGGATTTTCTTACACTTTAATTGTTGCTCCCTTGAATGATGTAGCTGGTGTATATGCTGATATACAAGCCTTTATACGATCAGTATTGGATGGTTTTAACGTATGTATATTTGCTTATGGCCAAACTGGTTCAGGCAAAACTTACACAATGGTATGCAACTTTCTCTCTATATATTTCTTATCCTATTCATCCTGCTAGTTAAAGTATAACTCCTGATTCTATATGCTGCCATTGTTTTTCAGAGTGGTCCAAATAATGCAACACCAGAGAATCTTGGTGTTAACTATCGAGCTCTTAACGATCTCTTCAGCATATCTACAAGTAGAAAAAGCTCCATAGTGTATGAGATTGGGGTTCAAGTAATTGAGATATACAATGAACAAGTTCGCGACTTATTAACAGTTGATGCTTCAAAGAAATATCCTTTTTCAATTATATTATGGAAACATCATTCTTTGCATGAACTTCTTGTTTCTTCCTCTTACTTTTAAGAAAAAAAAACATAGCATTTCACGTTTGTGAACGATGATTTCCTTGATTTACACACACTTGGGATATTGAATCATGCTCAACCAAATGGATTAGCAGTACCAGATGCTACCATGCAACCTGTGAAGTCAACTGAAGATGTCATAAAGCTAATGGACATTGGTCTGAAAAATAGAGCTAAGGGTTCCACAGCTATGAATGAAAGAAGTAGTCGTTCTCACAGGTTTTTCCTTTTCACTCTCTTTACAATTCAGCAAAGTTTTTCTACTATAATGACTTTCGATAAATGTGTGTGCACAGTGTGGTCTCAATTCATGTTCGAGGGTTGGATAAAAAGTCTGGTTCCACTCTTCATGGCAATCTTCATTTGGTAGATTTAGCAGGAAGTGAAAGAGTAGATCGTTCTGAAGTAACTGGGGATAGACTCAAGGAAGCACAACACATTAACAAATCACTATCTGCCCTTGGAGATGTCATTTTTGCACTTTCTCAGAAGAGTTCTCATGTGCCATATAGAAACAGCAAGCTTACTCAACTTCTGCAAACAGCTCTTGGTAAAATCATAGTTTATCATTTCTTGTTTCCATGATGTCTTGTCTTCCCTATTCATTTTTCTAATCAGATAACATTCCATTTTTCTTTACACAGGTGGCCATGCAAAAACACTCATGTTAGTCCAAATTAATTCTGACGTGAAGTCTTTTTCTGAATCTTTGAGCACTTTGAAGTTTGCTGAGAGGGTTTCTGGAGTTGAGTTAGGAGCTGCTAAAAGTAGCAAAGATGGAAGAGATGTTAGAGAATTAATGGAACAGGTGCTTAAAATCTTACTTCACTTTCAATCATTTTATGAATACATCAAATGCATTTAATAAAATATGGTATCTATCTTTTCATATGTATTATATCATTAAAAAATAGATAATTAAAATATTTATTAAAATTGTTTAAATTTTCTACTTGACTTTTCAGGTGGCTTCTCTCAAGGACACTATTTTGGTTAAAGATGAGGAGATTGAGAAGTTACAATTACTTAAGGATCTGAAAAATGTATATCCTGGTGGTAATTCTGAGAACGTTGAAACTGCCTAATGAGTTATGAACTTTTCTCAATTGAAGAGGTTCATTAGAAAGAGAAACTCAAAACCATAAAATGGAAACTGTAAGAACTTTGAAGGTGAGTTTGTGATTGTTGATTTTGCACATGTAGATTCTAATGAGTTCAAGAGACATTTCTGACTATATATTGTCTTACTCGATAACATATATCAATGATTTTTCTGAAAAATCCATTTTTAATGAGCACCAAACCAAAAATAATTTAGTAGTTCTTAAATTGTTATAATTATTATTAAGGTGTTCTTGTTAATCAACCAGCTATATATATATGCATGAATTTTAAAAAAATATATTTTGGACAAGAAATTTTGATTTTTGAGTGGTTTGAAGTTGTTCAGAAAACAATTTTTAAAACAAAAAAAAAAATCAAAAATCAAACAAGTCTCTATGCATGATTAGTTTTTTTTTTTTTTTTTTTTCATAATAGAGCATAGAATTATCTAATAGTAACAACTTTGTTTAGACGAGTTAAGAATCCTTTATTGCCGCCAAATGAGCAATGAAACCCATCATAGATAATTCATATTTAAAGTTCAACCCATAAATATTATATATTTAATCATTATGTTAATAATATTTTTAACATAATTTTTTTAAATATCCTAATTTTGAATCTTGCAGAGAGGAAAAAGTGTAGATTGAAAAGGACTACAAAGTTTGAGGATTTTTTAAAATGCGAGAAAAAAATATTTTAACTTTAAAATGTTGAGAATTAAAATCACAATTGAAAACTTCTTCTAGGACTAAAAAAGTAATATTAACCTGGTTTTTTTACAATAGGTTTTATTTTTGTCTTATTAGGAACTACATATTAATTATCTATCCAATGATTTTGTGTTTTCATTACAGTTAAAATTAAATTATGTTCTCATTTTATAATTCTCTAACAAAATGTATTTTCATTCAAATACCTTTATTTCACGGTCTCGTTTCCTAGCTGATACTTGTTTTCTATATATATATATATATATATATATATATATATTGTGATGACTTCATAAATTAATAATATACTTTTGTTTTATGAAGCTTATATTTGTTACATGCTAATAATTCTACCCTTCCCAATATTCACAATGGTTATAGTATAAGATTCCATGTTTAGAATTTTTTTTATAAACTCTTCTGAAATAGAAAAAAAAATGTTTCTCTTGTTAAAATGAGTTTATATCTAAATTAATTTTTATAAAGTCCCTCATCTAATATTTCTAAATTTTTATTTTTTAAATTGTGCTTAAATTAATTTTAATTTATATAAAAAAAACTCATTTATTTATTCTTTTTTGTTTCAAAAGCATTTATGATTTTTTTTAATAATGCCTATATTGTAGGTGTCTATTTTAGTTCTTTGCATGTTAGAAACTTCTGCTAATAAAAACTTCCACAATTTTTTTTTTTTTTCATTTCAGGTATTTAAAGCAACTTCAGAACTGAACACACCATATCTTCAAAACTGTAGCAGTAAAGTAGGAGACAGTGTACGTGCAAATAAGATGTACATATTCTTTTCTTTTAAATAAAAAAAAAACATTTGATTGTTCTATAACTCTTATTTATAGTCTTGTAAGAATTTAATGTGTATATGATAATGAATTTTGACTTAGTTATAAAAAAAAATATTGCTCTAACTTTTAATTTATTATCATGTTAACTCTAGAGTTACCATGATAATAAATAGATCTATTTATTATATTCTTTGTTGCTCTATTTATTTCCTTGATTAAAAAAATCATTTGAAATTTGCGTTTCAAACCTCAAATTGATAATTCAGAACACATAACATGATTTGGGTTTGATCTTGATCTGAGCAATAAAATTATCCACTATTAGTAGTATTTTTACTTATTACATGTTTTACCTCTATCTAGATAATTGCTTGCAATAACTTAACAGATTTTTGTAATTTGTGAAAATTAAAAGATACATCTTAAAAAAAATACTCTTAATTAAACAAGTTATTTTTATTTAGCTCTATATTTTATCTAATTGATATTAAACAAGTTTATATACATATCAATTCTTTCTCCTTTACCCTATATTTTATTTTCTAAAAGGAATAAAATCGATTTGATTTTTTCTAAATAATCAGAAAATTAAATGCTTTTTAGAGAACTCATTTTTGATAATTTTTTGAATGACTACAAAATTAATTATATTAAATCGACTAACTAAAAAAATATTTAACCCAATTAAAAATTACGTCAAAATAACATAGACTTCAAATACAGATCAACTTATATTAATAACCAAATTAATACAAAAGTAATATAATACATATAGTGTGCTTCAAAATTTGTAGATAATGCACAACTATAATTGATAACTTTTAAAAAGTTGTTTCAGATAAGAATCATGCAACAACATATTTTTGTTTGTATATATGTCCATGACTATTATTCTGTAATCAATGATTATATTAATATATATAAATCAACTAGCAGTTTAAATGCTATATACGTAACACAATGATCACGTAATAGTGTAATACAGTAAAATGGCTGTGAAGTCTTCATGGAAGGCCATTAGCTATTAATAAAGTGTGCTTAGATTACATTATTTTTCTCATAATAAATTCAATTAATTTTTCTTAAATTAGATCAATTTATTATGCAAGTTCAGAATTTGATTTTTGAGGAGATGAATTCTCAACTATAAATAGTAGATTCTTATATAAAAAAATAAGTGAGAGTTCAATTCTTCGAAAATTGAATTCTAACTTGTATTTTCTATTTTTTTTAAGAAGAAAAAGAAAAAATACTTAAGACTAAAGATTAATTTACATTTCAAAATTATGTTAATTTAATAAGATGTAAAAGAAATATTAAATATTTTAAATTTTAAATTTCATCGTGAAGAAAAAATTTAAAATTGAAATATTGAAATGAAAACTTCAACTTCATGATCAATTAGTTGAAATTTTTATTACAGAACAATTTTACTATAATAACAAACTCTTAGCTCATATATTATTAAAAATATTTAAAAACTCCTGTCAAATATTTTTTTACAACGTAAAAAAATAACTATCATATGTAATTGCAAAAATTATTAAATTAACAATTTATATGTCATATTTATTTACATAACCTAAAATAATATTTATTTTACTAAAAACACTATATTTATTTTATTTTTCATATGTTCAAAATTAAAATTACATTTTCTTTTAGAAATTATTATTTTTTATTTTTAAATTCTTTTCTTCCCTTTTTAAAAACTTGCAAAATAAAAGTAAGAAAAGTAGTTCAAAATTCTATTTTCCAACGAATTTTGACTTGTTTTGTGATGTTGGAAATTACAATTCATAGTTGAAAATTTAGTTTTCCAAAAATCGAATTCTAATTTTGTATGGTAAATATATCGAGTTTGAAAAATAAAGTTTGTGGGATCTATTTGAAGATTTCTTTTTTAGTTTGGTTTATTCTAGTAAAAAATCGCATAAATTAATATTTGAAGCTCCATTTTTTTATTCATCAATATTATGATATCCTTCATGAATATACATGTAGTTAGTCAAATATATAAGTTGAGAATATTTTTTATGAAAATAAAAACTTGTTTTTCTTCATTATTGAAAAAAAAAAAGAGAGTAGAAGATAACAATTGATAGACAAAGACTCTCTGAAAACTCCAAAAAATTGCTCTAACGGGTCGTCTATTGTTCTAAAATATTCTCGTAGTTATTTGAAAATAATGCATGGAATATTTGAACAAAAATAAATTTCAAGTTGATTAGTATTATGATGACCACCCAATGACTACGAATACCTATATATATCCATAATCATACAGTTAGATTTTTAAAGTGTATTTATTAATCTAATTTTGTTCTTGAATTAAGTAGTTGGGGAGAGGGTATCGATTTAATTGTAAATGTATTGTTCTTCAATACTGCATTTTTCTTATTTGTTACACTGTCTTATAATGTTATTAATATGTGATAATCACGTCGTTAATTACATTGACTTATATTTCAATGAAATCAACGTTAATAGAATGTTGAAAAGGTTTAAAATATTGTATTAAACTATAAAGTTATAGCGAAAATTTAAAATTATAACAAAAATATATATCTTACAAATATTAGTTAATACTTAATATACACAATATTTTTTTCATGCACTGAGTATGTTGATTCACATGAGAGTGAAACGAAATGATAAAAAAAAAAAAAAAAGTGGATTAAAGTGAGATAATTATTGAATTGTTTAGCAGAAGAAAAAAAAAATAAAAGTCTCATTTGTTTTATTTGGTTATGGCAAAAATAGAAGAAACAAATATAAAATATTTCATGTGTTCCAAACACACTCCAAGATATCTATCAAATATTGACTTAAATTTTTTTAAATTGTACATTATGATGATTTAAAGATTATTAGATTTAAGCTATGTTTAACTTTCCGTTTAGGTGTCTTGAATGGTTTATTTGTCTTACTAAACTCAATTCGGTAAGTCCTATTCTGTACTTTTGGATACTTATATTTGATTTCTAATTAATCAAGTTTTCAATGAAGCTCTGAAAACTTGTGTTTTGAAATGAAGAGCATCGAATATATGATTTGCAAATTATTATAAACTATTTTTATATATTTTTATTTTAAAAAAATCAATATTATGAAAGGGAAATAGTCATATTTATTTAAGAAAAGGACATAACTATCAGAAGATGCCAAAAGAAATAATGAAGAAAAATAATTGAGCACAAAGAATATAATTAATGCTTATTATTAGTTTCTCAATCATTTTCTCTATAGTATTTTTCTCTTTTAAAAGCAAGGAAGATAAACACATTTATTACTAATAACAAAGGCAAACATATTTATAAATTGATTTATATTTTTTTAAGGAAAGTTGACCTAGAATTCAACACTGTAAAAACAGTAATGTGTTCTTTTGACATTTTTTTTTCTATCAATTTATCTGGGTAACGTTATTTTTAAAAAGTGATCTATTATTTTTCAAACATTTCCACTTTTGTGACATCTCTTCAAAGGCAAGGCCTTTAGATAAGGCAGAAAATAAATACACATATTTAGAAATTGACCTATCATTTTATTTAAGAAACTTTGACTTATCGTTACTTAAGAACTCAATAATATAGAACTGGTAATGTATTTTTTAACATGCTTTTAATATTTTATTCTATCAGTTTATCTTTTGTAGGTAACTTATTTTAAAAGTGATATATTATTTTCCCCGTTTCCTCTATATAGTAATTTATATTTAATTAAAAAAAGCAACACAATGGTATAAAGTAGCAGATAGATGCACATACTTATAGTTTACCTATAATTTGTTAACAAAAAAATCACCTATAATTTTTTTAAGGATAATTGACCAGTCATTTAAGTAAGAATTCAAGAATATAGAAATGGTAATGTATTTTTTTCCAAAAAAAAGTGCTATCTAATGCATTTTTAAAAGGTAAATCTTAATTAATTTAAAAGGTAAATCTTAATTAATTTAAAAAGTGAACTGTTTTTTTTTTTTTATCAATTTCTTCTATAATAACTTTTCTTAAAACACGAAGGCTTTGATGCAAGGTAGAAGAAAAAATACACATATTTAGTAATTGACTTATCATTTTTGAAGGAAGACCTATTATTACTTAATTAAGAATTCAAATATATAGACGCGTGGTAATGTATCGTTTTTAACACATTTTTAATTTGTTATTAATTTCTTTTAAAAGGTGAACTTATTTTAGAAAGTGATTTATTTTTCTTCAAAAATAACAAAGCTTAATCAGTCATTTGCTTTTAATAGCCAGATAAACTTAATCTTTTAGTTTTCACACTTAAAAAAATACTTATTTTAGTATTTACACATACTATATTAAATTTTTTTTAGTATCCATAAATTTAGACGATAGAAATTAAAAGAGATTAAAATGGTAGTATGGAACTAACATAAATTACTTTATACACAGATATTAAAAAAATAAAATTTACGCAACCATAAGAATTAAAAGTTAAGAATCTGAATTATTGTAAACTTCTTATATAGGTTTAATCTCTACAAATAGAACATGTATTATTAGAAAAATCAGTTTTGGGATAGATTTTACTTGTTCGAATTAATAATAATCACGTAACTCCTATGACATTGTCGCAATCTCATCTTACACACACATTTTTGTATCTTTCTAATGAGATGATAATGACACGATGTTACCAAAAAGAAAGTAGATTATTCAACTCAAATAGTTAATTGCAATGCAAAATTTCCCTCAGAAATTTCTTGGAAGCAATTAAGAAAGTAGTAGCACACCCAACCCCACAAACGCGCTTTCTCAACTTGCTTCTCTAGACCCTTATTTCTAATAATAAATAAATGAATGCATCATATCACAACCATCACCCACCAAACAAACCCTTATGCATGCCACTTCCTTCTTAACCACTTTCCACCCATCACAATAAAGTAACAGGCACACGTTTCTGCATTTGTGCTTGTCACACCCCATACCCCACTTTTTTTTTTTCTCTATATATTTATATATACCTATCCACATTCCAAATTACTTATATTTTGTTTCAAAATCACTTTTTTTGGTCGTTTATCCAACCAAACAGGACTTACTTATTTCTCCCACTCACACCCTTTCACACCATTGCACAAGCACCTCTTCACATCACCAAATAGTCATCCATATTCTTGTATTCTCCAAAATTCAAAAGAAAACAACAATAATTAATTAATAACAAAAGAAAAGCCTATATAGTATCTATGAAATTAATTTGCAGACAATGATTAAAATATTACTAGACAAGAGCCTCCAAAGCTGACCATATCATGCCCTATGAAGCTTCCTAAGATTCTCTTGCATTATTATTATTATTTTTTTCTCATTAGACTAATGACCAATTACCAGTTGTACAAGTAATATTCATCTTGTCTTTTGATCTTAAAGGAATAGCAGGAATAAAGTATGAACAATATTTCTTTCATATAATGAAACAGGCGACACCTGCAAATAGGGCACCCACAAAAAATATATTTTACAAGATTCCAAAGATAAATCCTCAAATTCTCCTCCACAATACAATTACAAAAGGAGGAGCTGAGTTTCAAATTACATGAAAGTTACAAACTCTGGATCCATGAAACTCACATGAAAGTTTCAACTTAAAGACCCCATCATCATATAAACCTTACCATAGAGAAGAAGCAGACTTTTGCTTGCCTTTTTCTTCACCTTGATGTGTTCCTTTTTTTTTTTTATTCTTCAAAAAGGATAAAACTAGGAAGAAAATAAATTTTCCACCATCTCTCAATTATACATGACACCTTAAGTAACTCATCAACAACTTCCATAAGACCAGTATATACATATAATACAAATAAGATTTAAAATTAAGATTAGCTCCTTAGTCCCAAAAATCTCCTCTGCTCTTAGAACTTTGGTGATTCTTAATCCTCCTTTTTCTGACATTTTTGCTTTTCTTTTTCTCTGTTTAAAATTGAGTTAAGCAACAGCAGAAATACTGCAGTTGCGCCTATCCCTGCTGAGGCAATCAAAACCTTCAATCCTCACTGCAGCTGGGGTGTGACCAAACTTCATCCTCACACAACCTCTAGCTGAGGAAGATGGTGAAGGGGGTGCCAGGGAAAATGGACCAAAATTCTCAATACCATTACCAAATTGCTCATCTTGGATCACAGGGTTTGAGGCTCTGCTTGGTGGAGATCCACAGTAAAATGGGGGTGATGAGGCCAATTGCCCACCAGATCTCTGCAAAACACACCAAATTTAAGGAATCTTTTGTTAGATTTAACATTTCTTTCAGTCAACAGCAACTAAAACAACATCCAAACCACATATGATAGAGATGTTATCAACACCAAATCTTCTAATTGTTACATCTATGAGAAACTACATGAACCACCCATCTTTTTTCTCATTAAAAATACCTCAGAAAAATTATTAAAAAAGAAAAAACTTTCTTTTCAACATGAAGATTGAGACAAAAAAAACATACCTTAGGGAGAATGATGTCCATAAGCTCAGCCCCAACTCCGGAATCTTCAATTTCCGATTGGTAGCTGTTGATTTTTAGCAACAAATATAAAGTCAGAAATTTTACAAAATAAATTGATTAGAAAAAATCAACAACAAAATTAAATTTTTTTTTTTTAAATAAGGGTGAATACTTGATAAAGGGAGGCCTCAAGGGTCTGATGTGGTTATCAAAGGTTGAGTGGCTCATGAGGCCCAATCTTCGAGGTTTAGGGCACACCACTGATTCCATCCTCATCTCCTCGCAGGTTGCCAAGGCCTTCTTCTGCTGATAACCACACTGATTCATCTTTTTCTTTTTCCCTTCACAACTCAAAAACAAGGATCTTGACAAGGAACACCTGCGACATCAAACACAAACAAATCAATTATTTTTCCCCAGGCTGCTCACAAATCTGAATAAAAATAAACCAAATCTAAAAAAATCACACAAAAAGAAACCCCTTTATTCCAAGTTTTCCTTCATTTCTCCAAAAACTCGTAGAACCCCACAAAATTTGAGACATGTCGAAATACACAAAGACCCTTTTGTCAAAAGCCTCTAAATTTAAGACCTTGAACACACAAAAACAAACCCCAACAACGTAAACTCAGATTTCAAATCTCTGCAAAAGCATAAGCTTTTCCAAAAGCTGGCTTGGTTTTAGAGAGAAAGAAAAAGGAGAGAGACAGTACCTGAGAAGACTCAGAGGCTCCTCCAAGAGGAAAAGAGGACAGAAAAACTGGTGAATGAATCAAGGGAGCAATGAGAGCGAGAAAGGGAAAAGAGGTGGCTGGGTATTCATAGAAGATGACTGTGGGGGAGAAAAAGAAGAAAAACAAGGGAGAATGATAAGGTGGATGAAGGTGCAGGGTTAGAAGATGAGACCGCATTTATAAACCATGTGATAGTGGGGTTGGAGTTTTGGGTGACGTGGCGAGAGGTGAGAGATGTGATGAAAATGGAAAGGGACAGGGAGTGTGTGTTTTTTCCTTTTTGACCTTCCTATATTCATGAACCTCTGTGTTGTGTTCTCTGTCCTCTTCTTGTACGGTGCATAAGGAACACCGCAAACTCAATGCAGAGATATCTATGACAACAAGATGCTCTTTCCTAATATCAGTAAACTTTTTTTTTTTTTTTTTTTTAAAATTTTTTTTTT
>Ga0209489_103374_pt1 | contig 31221 bp, 14 predicted proteins | sample SiratrowhiteBW_FD_187527 | JGI IMG/M metagenome (GOLD analysis project Ga0209489, IMG submission 187527) | Root nodule microbial communities of legume samples collected from California, USA - Siratro white BW (SPAdes) (version 2) | ecosystem: Host-associated > Plants > Roots > Nodule | place...
TATATATATATATCTTGTGGGACTCATTCATTTTCTTAAAAGAAACTCTTGTATAATGAGATCCTACTTTAATGTGATACAGTGATATCAAATTAAGAAATTCTATTTTATGTGTACACACAAATTCTGCAATTTATTTATTGGTTGTTGAGTTCTGGTCATGTTTGAAGTGTTTCTTTTAAGATCATCATTTATGCAAAAGATAACTTAGAGAATCATGGGGTTGCATGAAATTGTTCAAATTCTTTGGGTCACACACATCCTTTATGTCTCTTGAATATCTAGCTGCAGCAATTTCTAACATGCAATTTTTGTGTCTAGGGTCTGTAATGTTCATTTTCAATCACTTTGTTGTTATTTGATGATAATAAATATTTAAGTGGTAGTGTTAAGTTTGAGTTTGATTGCAACCGTATTTTAATGTATTGTTTTTTTATCTATTGGGAAAGCATTTTAGAGTCTTTAAAGATGCTTTTTAGAAAACAAAATATAAGATCTAACTATGGAATAAATGTTCAGACAACAATTATAAATTTGTACAGACAAAATATTTTCAAATTTTTTTAATTTTTTATCTATAGAACTAAATTTTAAATTATTTTTAAGAAAATGCATCCATAATAAAAATATTAAGAATAAATCTAAAATATTTAAAAATTAATTTCAATATATATTAAAAACATACCTTTCTTATACATCCAATACATCCACAATATTTTCTTTTAAAAAATAAATTCTTAAAAAAATCAAATAGGTTTAGCATTATTATTTATTGTTAAAGTTTATTTTCATAAAAATTAATATATATATATATATATATATATATATTAAAAAATAAGTCAATTTTAATAAGATCCTACTAATAATGTCTAACTATTTATTCATTATTTTTAAATAAATTTTAAAGTTTAAATATCAAATTTTAATGAATGGCTGGTAGACAAAAAAATCATAATTATTAATTAATTGTTTTATAAAAAAAATAAGAAATGTAATAAATCAAATATATTTAATAACTATCTATATATCAAAATTTATATTAACTATTGTACTAACTTATGAAAGAAGTTTTTGTTTATCAATAATTATCACTAATTTTTTTACTTTTTAGTATTGGTCTGAGAACTATGAGAACTATCTGACAACTCCATAGTATGAGAATGAGAAAGATACTGTAATAAGTATATATATAAGTGTAACAAGTTTATAATAACATTTAATTAATTTACTTGTGGTTCAACGCTTTAGGATCCTAAAGAAAATTAAAAAAAATTATGACGATATCAATAGTAACTCATTATTTCGATGAGTCATTTCTTCGGACAGAAGAGAATTATGGAAACAATTATCCGGAATCTCACTTATCAGATTCCATTGTGAAAGACACAATGGAATCTGACGAATTCGCCATAATATATCTAACCATGCATAATATCATGAAAAATGGATACAAATTTTTGGCTCCTACTTAGTATCGGCAATAGGTCTGAAAAAATATCTAAAAATATGAAATTTAGATATTTATACCCCGTCGAGGTAAAGAACCATGGTATATATGTTTGGAATAGATTCCAAGTTCTTTTTAAATTAATAAAATGATTAACATTTTGATACTTTTACTTAAAAATTATCTTTTTCAAACTTTTTGCAATATAAAATTATGTATTAAATTATCATAATTAATCTTATTTTTAATATATAATAAAACTAATATGTTTAATATTTGTTAACATATTTTTTATTTTGAATAAAAATTTATTAGTTTAAGTTTTAAAAAATTAATTTAAGCTAAATCACTTGACGTTGGAATTATTAACATTATTATATATACTATATATGTATTTTTGAAAGAAAAAATATTATTTATATATATTAAGAATGTTAATTGATTTATATTTTTCAATCTTATAACCTACTTTTAATATATTTAATTCTAAAAATAAATTTAAGTTATCAATATAAAAAATATCATGTTTCAAAAAGATTTGAGAATTATTCTTTTAAAAGTACACAATAGAATGATTTTAATTTTTTAATATTAAATAAGAAAACAAAAAATATCTTCTTGAAGTTTTGAATAACTCTATTCATATTTTCTAGTTACATATTTATATATTTTTATATAAAATTAAAAGTTATAATATATATATATATATATAAAATACTAAATATATATAAAATAAGATTAAATTAAAAAGATAAAACCTGATTTTCAAAATTATAAATTTGATCGTAATATTTTTTATTAAAATCTTAAATCTCCTTTTATCTTTCGGAATTATAAATTCTTAATGTTCTTCCTTAGATATACACAAATTATTTTAAAATTAATTAATGAATAATAAAAAATAAAATAATTTTAAGATTAATTTATCAATTTGACATTGTTTTCTCATAACAACCTCCAAATAGAAACACACGCATAAATACATCCTATAAAATGATAAAACAAATTTAGAATTGAAAAACTGACCTAATAACAATCAAATCAAATACTCAAAAATAATATTAAAAAAAACAAAAATAAAAGATAAAGAAAAGAATTAAGTGAAAGAGTCCTAAAATAGAAAAAGCATATAAATAAATAATATCTATAAGATAAATAATAAAAGTTGATAAAAAAATTAGAAAGTATTAATAAGTAAGATTTCTTAATGGTTTAATTTCTTTAAAAAATATTAATTTATTAAAAAAAGTTTTAAAGATATTATTTATTAAATAATATTTATAATAAATTTAAAATCATTAAAAAATATTTATAGTAAATTTGAAATTAGTTAAAATATTTTATGTTTTTAATCAAAAATATGTTTTTATTGTAATTTTAAAATTAAATATTTTTTTAATTTTATAATATTATATTAGTATTAAATTTTTTTTTAAGTCTTTTGAGTTGCTGAAGCGCATTGTTTTACGCAGGTAGGTGTGACCCAAATAAATGTTATTTGATATTAACATTTTGTTCTTTCGAAAATACGCACTTTCAAACTTTAGAAATACGACATCATATATCCGTCGTTTCTGTAAATCGCAAGGACATGCAACATTGTAGTTTTGCTTTTCCTTTCTTTTGAGATTTAGTTTCGTAGTAGAACAATTGCAAGAGGAAGTGGGCAAAAATTGAAGATAAGAATCAGTGACAGAGAGATAAAGAACGAGGTAAAATCCCTAAAGTTCATTCTTCTCTCTTTCCTCACTTCACTTCTTCTAAATCCTTTTCCAACTGAAGCTTTTCCAAGCCAACAAGCCAACACTGGGCTCAAATTTTTGTTTTATTATTTTGTCCCCTTTTAAATTTTTCATCTTTATTGTATAATTCACATGGGTTTTGGTCCTGGCTCCTGTTTCTATTCTCCTTTCCTGATTTTCGATTTTGTGAAAAGAAATTAGGGCTTTTACGCAGTCATGGTAATTGGGTTCATTCAATACCCTTGAGAAAAATGTTATTTTGGGCTCTGAGAAATTGTAGTTTTTGGACCATAAACTATGGTTGCGCTCAATCCAATATAATACCAGTTCTCATTTGTTCACTAAGGTTTGAACTGTTTTCGTGGAAAAATTATTTAATTAGTTCTGTTAGGAATTAGTTAGTTGGGTTATACATGCATTCGTTTGAAGTTTTGGTTTGTTATTCTCCAAAGCCTGATTAAATTTATGTGTCTTTTGGAACATATTCATCTACTGCCAGAGGCCTGAAGTTGAACCAATGGATTGTTCAGCTGCAAAAAAGACACAAAAGGCTGACAGAGAAAAGTTAAGGAGGGATCGACTCAATGAACAGTTTGTAGAACTGGGTAACGTTTTAGGTAAATCAAGTTTCACTTTTCACATTGCAAATTAATTGATATTGACTGGTAGGGCAATTAACAGAGAGGAGTTCTGATTACAATTGAAAATTACTAAATAATATCGATGTGAAAAAATGAGTGAACAATATTAGAAAAGCAGTGTGTCTCCTAATATTGTTCCTCTCATTTTGATCTTCCTTTTCTGATTCCAGCACCAACCTATCAACTGAAAATTAAGAAAAAAGCGAGTATACTGTAGAAAATGTTGTATTTATTCTCTCCCTTTTATATTCTCTAGAACCATTTTGCTTCTTTATCTATACACCTGCTTGCCTAGAGAGAATAAGCTGCGCATAGCTTAAATTCCATGCTTTAGATTGATTTATTATTTGCATTGTCAACTATTTTGCAAAGCAGTCATGCAGAATTTGTTTTAGAATTATTACAGCAAGCTCAGGTCTGTTGATTTTTTAGCTAGGAGCAATTGATGTTTTTGAATTATCTTAATGTTTTGAATGTATAATTTGTATCCTTCCCTGATATACCTTTTTTTCCTTAATGCTTAAGTTGCCAATTTGTCTTTTGAAAGAGGGATTTTTCTTTTGATTTTTATATTTGTATAAGATTTAATATAGTTTTTTTAATTAACCTGATTATAGTTTTGATTATTTTAAACCATATGTTGCATGGGCCAGAGGTTAGCACGAGCATCTACTAATGCTGTCAAATAACTGTTATTTGTTTGCAATGCATTCATGTGTTTTCCATTTAATTTTAAAAACTGATAAAACAATAGCTCTCTCAAATCACTCTCTGCTGTGGAGATTCTGAAATGCAGACCCTGACAGGCCCAAAAATGACAAGGCAACCATTCTAGGTGATACAATTCAATTGCTGAAGGACCTTACTTCTCAAGTTAGTAAACTCAAAGAAGAATATTCTACACTAAATGAAGAATCTCGTGAGGTAATTTTTTTTTTTTTCTTTGATGAATTGTCTGTCTTGATACTTTTGGGACTATAATAATGAAAATAATTTAAATTTCATTCCATTCTTAGTTGACTCAGGAGAAAAATGATCTCAGAGAAGAAAAGGCTTCTCTTAAATCGGATATCGATAGCTTGAATAATCAGTATCAGCAGCAGCTCAGGACTATGTTTCCATGGACTGCAATGGATCATTCAGTTGTGATGGCTCCACCATCATACCCCTTTCCAATGCCAATGGCAGTACCTCCTGGTCCAATTCCCATGCAGCCATTCCCCTACTTTGCTAATCAACATCCTGCAGTCATCTCTAATCCCCATTCAACTTTTGTTCCTTATTTAGCCCCCCCTACCATTGTTGAACAACAATCCACCCAGTACATTTCGCCTCCGCTTCATCCAGGCAGTCGGTCCAATGTGTCTGAAAAACAAGAATCCAAAAGCAAGTCATTCAGGGAGAGCAAGACTGAAAAGAATGAGGATTCTAATGATGTTACTACAGACCTTCAGTTGAAGACTCCTGGGTCTTCCACAGATCAGGTTAGTGTTGTTTTCCAAGGAAACTTTGCAACCCATAAATAGCTGTGATCATGTGGTGCCTCTTGCACTCCCCCAACATGCCACACAACAATACCGATTCCACCAATGATACCTAGAAGTTAGAATAGAAAATTGAAATCAGAATAGTTGGTTTTTCTTGTGATAAAAGTGAAATGGAACAATATTTAAGGTTTTGTTATGACTCCATTGCAACTATGTTATGAACATGTTTGTTTGAGTGAAAATCAATCATTGTGGGAGGCATTGCAACAGCAATTTATCATCGGATTCAGGTTTTGTTTGTGTGGCTATGTTTTGCAGGATTTATCATCCGGACAAAGAAAATCTGGGAAGTTGTCGAGAAGGGAAAGCAGCTGCTCGGGAGGGAGTTCATTAGGTAGGTGTTCTTCTCAGAGCGCTCAGGATAGCTCATCAAGCAGTACAGTTGCAAGCAGAAAGGATAATGAATGAGAAAGTACACAATTTAGTGAAGCTCTTGTGCCTTTGAAGCCACTATGAAGATTTTCGTGCATCTGCTGCAACTCTGGAGGGTACAAGTCGTTCGGTTCTTATCCCAAAATAAGTCACTTCTGTTATCTCTTCCTTCCTAAGTAAGAATTTGGTCTGAGTAAGGTAAAAACTTGAATTTCAGCTGGAAAATCTCCACGTTGAGCAGTGGGGTTAGTAAGGTATAGGTTTGTAAATTCTCTCATAGTGGTTAGAATTTCATGATTTGATACAATTCAACATGCTAACCATTTGTATCTTGCGATGAATTGCCAATGACTTTGAATTGTACAATGCTTAATTGCTTAACTGATATCAATGCAATTTCATATAATTAGTACAAATCACTCAAGTCTGGAACTCATTATTCGTGTTTGGCTCCATGAACCTCACAATATTATTGGCTCCTAAAGGTAAAGAAAAAGTGGGGAAGAAGAAATTGAGTTGAGAACAGTACTTTGTCCGATGTCTTCAATGCGAGTACACTTAGGATGAACTACCTAATCGCTACCTAATCGATTGGAACCTGTACTTCATGGAGCCATCTATGAAAAAAAATGCGTTCTTTTCAAAAAAAAAAAAATTGTATTATTGAGTGAATAATTATGTGAGTCTAACTAATTAGATTATGGCCTGGGTTATTTAGTAAAAATAAGTAAAGAAGAGTGTGGTTATCATTTCACCTGTTAATTTTATGCTGTAGACAACGGATAATGAGCTCCTGCACAGGTGCAAAAGGGAAGAAAAATCTTGCAACGGTAGCAGTTAACCAGCATACTAAATGTTATTTCAGTCATATGGTTAGTACTAACGTTAAAAGACAAAAATATCCTCTTTCACTGGACCATGCCACCGTCACCGCTTTCTCCATCATCATTGTCGTTGCATCATCACACCGCTGCATTTGAGAGGAAGAAAAGAGAAAGAATTTGTTTCAGAAAGTTTCTTCTAGAAGTTATCATATATGAACTTATTCTAAAAATTATGTTTTGAAAAACTAGTTCTGTATCAGGTTTCGAAAAGTTGATTCTGAATAATTTATTTTGGAAAGCTCGTTCCAGAAGGTATTACATATGTTCTGAAAAGCTTGTTTGAGAAATTTTATCTTTTCAGAAATAAATTAATTCAAGTGACATTGCATTTTTAAAATTATTACTCTCTTCATTCAGTGTACTTCTAAACTGTTTAAATCAATGTTATTGTATAAAGGTAATACTTATTTTGATACCTTCTTTTTTACATAATTTTTTTACCATTTTACTTTTAGCATGATAAGATTCATCTATTAAAAGTGCTTAATAATAAGAAAATAGAACTAAATTAAAACATACGTATTGAAAATATCTGGTTTAGATGGATTGACTAATCTTGTTAGGAAAGAAAAGTAAGTTTCACCTTCCAAGTACACTTTTCTTTCTGAAACTGCAGATGATGGGAAGAAGTAAGTAAAAGATTCAGTTTGATAAGAAGCCCCCTTTTTAAGCCTTTGGGTGTGTAGAAATGTGGAAATGATAATCCATTGTTCTCATCCTTGTTCATCAAGAAAATAGTCTGGTAGGCAACTCTTGCAAACACAAGTGTTGAGTACAGAACAAAAGGAAAAAAAGATATAATCAGATAAAAGTGACACTCAAAGAATATATGCCAAAACCAATCAAATATCTGCAGAAACAGAAGCTCATCAACTCTTATATAAGGACAACACACAAGTAGTGTGCTTATGATGTTTTACAGAGATCACTGAGTGAGAAACCAATAAGAGAGTGACAATGGGGTGGTTCTCTCCCAAAAAGAGGAGTGTAGAAGGATACACAGGGCAGAACATGGCCACTGCTTCCACTTCTCCAAATTTTCATTTGGTTGTGATATTTGGCATTGTGTTTAGCTTGTTGTGGCTCTCAAATTACACAGCCATTTACTTGCAGTTTCTCCTCATGTTATCTCCCATACTTGTAATCCTCTTCTTGATTTCATACTCCACTACCTGTGGAAGGCTCAACTTTAGCTTCATGCGTTTGAAGAATGTGGCATCTCATGGAATGTAGCCATCTTGCTGCTGATACTTGTGTGGCTTCCTTTCAATGTTCATTTCATTCTTAGTGGTTTCTTGATCCTCTTTTTAGACATGATTAAGTATTGGTGTGTTATTACTACACAGGTTTAAGCTTGTATTTCAGCCTATGTTGGAAATTCTATTATTTTTTCACATGAACATATTTACATGTTTAGTTAACCTCGTATTATAATGTTCAGATGACATTGATTACTTCTTTAAGAAACAAAGGTAATCTCATGAATAACTTAGTCACTCTATTAACCACGTATCAATGTTCCTTTATTTTTAATTACTCGTGACACAAAGTTAAGTGTCAAATTTCTGGGTGTATATGTTAGTCATGTTTTGGGGAGAAAAACAAGCAACAATTGTTCCATGTGAACGAACAGAATATGACTCCTAATGAATTGCAATTATTCATGCATGAAAAATTATTTTTTACTTTCTCTCAAGTTCTTGGTGGACGATTATAACTATGTCATTTTTTTGTTGGGTTAGAAACTGAAATTGAATATAATTTTTACAAATATAAGAGTAAAAACTGTCATATTTTGAAGATGATATTCATGTAGAATTCATATTTTGAAGATGATAACCATAAAGAAGTAGTCATGCCTTCAAATTATAATTATAGGTTCTTGGGTAAACAACTAAATTTATAGATATAATTATGTTTTTAATCTTTGGAGCATTTTTGTTTTGGTCATCAAATTTAAAAAGCTTTTTTTTTCTCAAAATTGAAAGAAAAAATCAGCCCTTAAACATTAAATTTAAGGGATTATAAATAATTTTTCTATCTCTACCGCTAAATTTTAATATCTTAACTTTATTATTTAAGAACTAAAATCATATTTTATTCTATTTCGAAGAACTAAAAAGACATTTTTAGTTTGAGATACTTAATTCAGAATTATTCCAAATTTCTGATATTAAAATACAATTAATATGTACACATATATATAACACCAGTAACACATGAAACTTGAGTTTTAAACTCAATAAATAAGTCTAACGTATTTAAATAAATTCCTTTTAACCTATTTTCACTCTTAATTTCAGAAGCACCTTAAACACATTTCTTATTCATTCATGCACCATCATCTATGAATTAAGATAATCAAAGAAATTTTATCAGATTCATAGCCAATGGAGTAAACACAAAAAAATAAACTAAACAACCTAGAGAAAAAAAATCAACTAAGATTTAAAAAGGACTTCACTTAGTTTTTAAGCAATTAGTTCGTAAGTATATGACAAGTAATACATTTTATTTTATGTTTTAAGAATTAACTCCAACAAAATCTCTAAAATTTGTTGCAATTACATTTGCATCCCCTCTTTTTTTGTATGTTATTCAAAATCTTCTAACTTTTGTGAGCCTTGCACCTCCTCCCTTGTCAACAATGTTAACTCCATTTCGAGCAATTTACAGTAACACTCCCCAAAAGGTTAGCTAATATTACACATATACCCCTCTTTTTTTTAATTGTTAAATAAAACTCCTTAACTTTTATGCTCACCTTCCTTGTTAACTTCGTTTATTATCCACGTCACATGATTGTTAATGACGTTTCTAATGTCAAAAATGTTGTCTCTTTTGTTAAGCAAACTTTTGTCGTTGCAAACGATTTCTAGATTTGAAATTGAAATTTTGGATATCTTATGCATTTTGCTTATTTTTGGACTTAATTGAAATATATATATATATATATATATATATATATATATATATTATCTCGTATAATCTATCAATATCACTGTCTATTTATATTATTAATATAAAGTTTGAAAGATTTTTAAATAAGAAAAACATGAATCTTTATAAAATTTATAAAGATCTATATTAAATAAGATTCTTATCAATAATATTTGATATTTAGAATTTACCAGTCTATATTAACCAATAAATAAAGATAAGACTTGAAGACATTTAAACTCTAAAAAGTTACCCTGATAAATCATTTCTAATATACATGAAAGTTTGGTAAAAAATTTGGAAAATCAAAATTTGTCACCATTATACTCATGTATTGTGTTATAAATTTAATATATTCACAAAGATATATTTAAATAATATTATGTGAGGGAAAAAAAAATGTCACACTCATTAAGTGAATGTCTATGATAGTGATAAAATAAGACATTCTATCATGAGTTTGAACTTGCATTCAATCCCACAAGTCTGCATAAGCATACACAAAAGGATTTATTAGACAGATACTTATCAGTTTCAAACTTCAATCTACAAGATTTTTTCAATAGGTGATCACAAAACTCCAATCCCTTCATCCTATCACCTCTTATAAGGTTTTGTTTCTCCAACTCTATCCAACTCTTCTCACTTATATATCTGAAGCCCAAATGTTAGAATTTAGCTTTATCCTCATTTGTCTAACTAGTCACAGTCATATTGCACGATAATTATCGATCTAAGATGCAAAGGGCATTCTTTTCTCCTCCTCGACAAATGTAGATCCTTTCTTTAAAATCTTTATCTTTCCTTGTTCAATCTTAGTTATGAAAACAATTTAGTCAATTATACTAATTGACAAAAGATTCCTCTTAAGTCTTGGAATATATCTCACTTCTTACAACATCTATCCAATATCAAATATATTTAATTAGATAGACTTCATACTTTACACCTTATAGGCTTTATTCATCCCAAGAAAAACCACTCTACATTCTCTTAGTTCCAAGATCTCAAGAATTCCTTCACAAAACATGTGATAAGTGCATCATGAGTCCATAGCCTAACTCCTTTGTATATCAAACACAAACACCATCGACACCCCTGCAAACTTAGAGTCATCAGACGCAACAACAATATCAGCAAATTCTTTCTTGAATTGAGATTTCTTGTCTTTTTTTCATATCTTTTCTTTTGTTGACAATTTGACTTGAAATAACCTTTCTTATTTTATGTCAGATCGTCTAACAAGTATTGCTTTGACTTCTTCCTCTTGAACTTATTTTCTTTTTTCCCCTTCGACAATGCAAACTTAACTCATTATCCTCTATCCTAGACTCTTCAAACTTCTAAAACTCTTTAGTCCTTATTGTGTTTACAACTCTTCAAGAATAATGGTTTGCTCTTTCTTAAACATCAAAGTGTCTCTAAAATGTTCATACTTCTTACATAAAATGTTAAAAAGAAGTAAAGTAGTCCTCAAGCTTCACCTCGTTCTCTAAATTGTCAAGAATCTTGTTGAAATTTGCTAGTTCCACTATTGTCCCTAATTCGATCTTCTTGAACAAATACAATTGTTACTTCAAAGACTTAATCATATACAATAACTCAGGTCATCGACATAGCACTTTTCTCTTAACAACTTCTCTCAGCACCTTATCACCAAAACACTGAATTATGACATTTCTAACTTTTTGATTATGTTAGTCTTCTCATTTTAAGACATAAGATATTTACTTTACCCTTCATAACTTCAGCACAGCCTTGTTGTATTAAGACGATCTTCATCTTAATTCTCCACAATTCAAAACCGTTCTCTCTTATAAAAATAAAAACTTCTCAAGAGTGAAATATTTTCTCATCGGTTGAATTTTCTCATCCAAAAATATTTTCTTTTGCAGAAATTAGAGAATAGAGTGAAATACGATTTCCTAAACATTACTTTTTATTTGTGTGGTGACGGTTCAATAACTCCTACCAAAGGTCGATTTTCCCAAACTTTTCCATAAAAACACTTATAAGAGAAAAAAAATGTAAACTTATTTAAAATTAACTTGTAATTGATTTTAAAAAAATAAAAATTCAGAGAAATTATTCAAGAGATTTGTTACAAATTAGATTATATGTAACCTATTTTTAATTAATGATAAACTTACTTTATCTTTTTTTCTTACTTTTTTTTTCTCCAAAAGACTTTATAGAGAAAAGTATGTAAACATATTCCAGATTAATACTCAAAATAAACAAAAAGTAACAGAAAATCCTATATAGTTAACAACAAACATCTTAAAAATGTTCAGCAAAATCTCTCCGCTGACCTCAACATCTCCATAAAAGATAGTCATGCATAAAGATCAATGACAGAAATTGGACTTGGACCCCAAAACTGTTGAGGGGGCTAAGAGGTTTTCTTGGGTGGAGCCATGTTCAAAAGGAGGGAAACAACTGCTTTGACAGTACAAAGCTTGAGCACCGATAAGGTGACTAGATATGACAGCAAACCTGCAAATAAGTAAAGCCCCAAAAGCTTGATTATTACTACAAATGATCAAATTAAGACACCACTTTGCACAATAAGAACAGCAAATTTAGAATTTGAAAACAAAACTTGCCTATTTGAAAATGGGATAGATCATTGACATCATACTTCCCAGCTCTCCAAAGTTTAGAATATTGGATAGCCTACACAAGAGTTTCATGCAATGATAATTGTATGTAGAAAGAGAACACTTCCTATCATATACTTGTGTAACAATGCACTTATGTGTATATTTGACCTCATTACAAATAAATACAAAATAGACAACAAAGCACATGAGATAACTTTGTGTTTCCTCAATAGTCCCAATTTAAAAATGTAGGTACAAGTAACTTTCTGTTAGAAGGAAACTAAAACCAAAACACCCAGGAGTTATTAGACACCAAGAATGTCTATGTTTCAAGTCTTACAAATTATTCCCAGGAATATGAGCTGGGAATGTAACATTTTCAAATTTGGTAAAAGATGTAAAAATTATTTCGAAAAGTTAATCATTCCCAGGTGTTACACATTCTTTCCGTTCTTCCTATCCCCATTTAGAATAAATTCATGTAAGTTATAAAAATTATTTCGAAAAACAATTTTCATTGGGAATGTAAATTATTTCTAAAATAACTTCCCACTTTCACTTTATTTATACGTTTTTCTAATTTTTTTTAATTAGAATAAACTTAAAAACATTTCAAAGAATTACACATACTTACCAAACATCTTTGATAGGAATCATATTCCCAGTAAAAGTAATCGCAGGAATATCATCGAATACGTGAAATAGATACCCCAAAATTTGAAATAGTGGTTGAACACAACTGGTTTGAATCCCCATGCAATGATGAAGATGACTAATATTAACAAGAATAAGAATGATTCACCAAAATAACAAAAACCGCCTAGAATGGACATTAGTTCCTGACTTCACGCACCACTTAGAATTTAGTTTCAAATAAGATGTTTACTTCTTAGTTGCCATGTTTCTTTCTTTATACTTAATGAAATTTTTCTTATAAAATCTCCAGTGAAACACTAACATACCTTCAGCAGCAAATGTTTCACCGCAAGAGAAGCAATCAAGAGAAGCATTGCAATGGAGGATACAATGGCATAAAATCTCAACAAACCAGACCGGCTGCGTCTTCGACCTGTCACAAAATTGAGAGATAGCTTACTTAAAAGGTTCAGATAAAAAGCTCAATATGATACAAAGGAAACAAAAAATAAATCTGGCTCTGGCCATATAACAACCTATATTCCCAATGATTAGTGAAACAGCACTAACAAAAACAGATGAATAGGCAACTGTATTTGGAGTATCTGCTTCTATTCCTGGTATATATGCAAATATTGCTCCTATCAATAGCAACGCAGCCTGCAGGGAACAATTTCAAATTTTAACACATTATACAAAAAAACAAAAGATGTCAACAGTAACAGGATACGATTCTCCAGGAATAGTTACAGATTAAGCATTTCAAATCAGAAACTACCGTTAAACAAAAAATGTATTACACGGCTATGAATAGGATTTAGAAAGTTGAGAATGAGACTATAAAACTTCTGGCTCACAAGCACTGTGACTTCATAACATGAATCCTTTACTCAATATAAAAACACTCATTATGAACTGTGTAGTTTGAAAAGCCACCCGAAAATAGTTCAACCAGATTAGTGGATGAGTACACATAATTAATAAATTTTTTCATTCATGAAAGTATACGGCTATCAAGTATTCAAGTTAATAAAATTGCTTTGACAATTTTGTCAAGTGTAGTCCACTGTAGAAAATACATGTCCTGTAGAGCTGTACCTCAAGAATCAAAGCAAGGCGAACATTTTTAAATGTTTTCTTTTAAAAGGAAAGAACATAATCAATTAGTAGACAACTGCCTTATCCAGAAATTTCAGTAAGAAAGCCTTCTATATAAAAATCCCATACAACATCATGTTACCCGGGCAAGAAACCTGTTACATTGAGCTGCTATACCTATCCCTTTTCCTAATGGTACCTAACAAATACACAAAATCACTATAAGCCACGATATAAAAGTTGGAATTCGGTTGAGGCACAAGGGATATCAGCTCAGTTCAATCACCTGCTCTCATCAATGGATTAGCCTTTCTGTACATTAGTACATTTTTTATAAAAATACTGAGAATAGTTGAAAATTGTTGGATGTAACGGGCTTAGGCCAATACCTTAGTATTTTCTTATTCATATATGCATAACCTATGTGCTCAATACACACAAGAAAGTCAACCTATGCCCTCTCTCTCTCCCTTATCTTAATATAATATCGAAGTCTATCCTAGTAAGGTTTATTGGACCTACTATGGCACCTACTATCAGACCACTATTGGACTACCAATAAATATTTAGTCCCATGCACGAGATGTGCATTCTTTGCTTGAGGGGAGTGTATTGAATATTCTACATGACACTAATTTATAGCATATAGTAGATACAAACCTCACATCACTAAGCCGATTTTTAGGATTGAGTTAGTTTTGAAATTCACTTCTTAAAAAAACATCGACGTTAACAAGAGAATAATAACTCTACCTCCTTTACATGTTGCTCCCACAAGTACACCCTCCATAAATTTCCCAGGTTAAAGTTCTTCATTCCTCAAATAAATCCCATAATGCAAAATGGGTTATTCCAATTCCCGACAAAATTGTACGTTCCCATGAATAGGACGCTTCTGAGATACAGTATAATCAACCGAGTGTCTTATTTGATTTTTTTTAACTGGAAATTCACCAGTAATACTGATTGAAGGAGAGGGTTTTATTTCAATTAATTTATGCTTCTACAGATAATCTTTTCAACCATGAGGTGGTTGATTTATATATGCTGGAAACTGGAAATCTAATGGAAAGTTACATTTTAGACAGACATTTCCCTAAATGGCAGCAGTATTATGTTTGAGATCAATACAAGAACTTGGCTTTCCTGCTGCTGGTAACAATCAGATTTTACAATGCTGCATTGCAATTTGTCAAATGTACCCATATCTTTAAGCATTAGAAAGAAGTCTTACTCATAAATATCATATATCTAAGAATTATTTGTTAAAATTCATTTCATGAACATAAACTTTAGTTTAAGTTCTAAAGATCATTTCTAAAACAAACATGCTTAAGCTTCTGAATACTCAATTTTTTGTTGCTGGTTAGTAGAACAAAATTACAAGTTCCCGTGAATAGGACACTTCCGAGATACAATATATATTTGTTAACTTTTTCAAGAACATAAACTTTACTTTTAAGTTCTAAGGATAATTTTTAAAATAAACATGCTTCAGATTCTGGATACTCAATTTTTTGTTCCTGGTTAATAGAACATAATTCATGAACAAAAAGACCAGCGTTTGGTAACACTGTCATAGTTTCTTGTTTCACTGTCATTGTATTGGTTAGAGGTGTAGAAGCCTTTTCATTTCAAGGCATCCGCACTTCCTGAACATTAATTCTGTGATGCTATAATCAAATCCTCTATCCTAGAAAGAACCACATCACCATGCTACTATGATGTCTGCTAGTGATTTCCATGTTACTCTAAAAATTACTTCTTTGAAAAATGTGCTCAAATTTAGTTTGCATATGCAAAATACCATGTCTAGTAGTTTAACAATAATATTTCTGTAACATGACTAGATGTACGAAATCATTGGAAACTCAAAAGTCATAACATGAAGTAACACGTGAACACCCAAAATTGTTCTCTGCTGTTAAGTTTTGGATCAGAACAGGTTCTCAGCTCTGAGATAGTCAGAACAGAATGTTGAAGGGTCAATACAGGATACAATTCAAAGATAGAAGAATCACAAATTCTATATAGACGTTGCTTAGCTTCTTGCAAAATGAGCTATTTTGGTCCTGGTACTCTATTCTCTTTCTACTTAAGAAGTCTGGCAGAAACATCCACTGAAACTGACATATGATAGATATATCAAATTCTTATCAAACTGACATATGATTGTTGATTCCCTGGTACTGATCAGGGAGATTATGCCTGTTGGCTTTTTGCAAAAGGTTTGGTGCATTGGTGACCGTGTGTGGAAACTTTCGAGATAGTCTGGGGGTTTAGTGGGTAATTCTATTCCTTTTTCAGAAAAATTAATTTTTTAATTTCATAAAAAAAATAACCATTCTCCAAAATAGCACAAAAGCAATTTGTACTAAATCACAGAGTTGTTACTCAATTAAACTAAATACACTAAACAGGTCCAAAATATTCATTTTAAAATCTACAACCAATAACCATTAGAAATCCAACAATTATAAAAGAAAAAAAAATTCCTAGATACCTCAGTGATAAAGTGCAAAGAGAGGCGTTTCTTCCCCTTTGCAACTAGTTGATACCCTGAATGGTATAACATCAAAACAACAAAAACCAATGAGAATATTAATAAAATAAGATGAAGCTAAAAGCTAAGCAATAGAATAAATTAAGTGCAACTGTATTAAAATATGTATATCATAAATTAATAAAAGCAAATAAAGAGAGATTAACGAAAAGATGAAACTAACTTGAATCAACAACCATACGGAAGGAGTAATCAGAGCCATCAGTTCCAGAGGGCCTTCCAGAAGCCAATTTTCTATTCTGCATCTTTGTTTTCACACCTTGTATTGCAGATCACCCTACTTCCTTATCAAGCTGAACCAATTATAGCTGCAAGAAAATTAGAGAATTTGTTAGGAATGTGAGGAAGGCATAGCTGGTTCCAATAGTTAGAATATTAGTTTGGTAAGTCAGGGGGGTGATTTAGTGACAGAAGTAGATTGAGATTAATTGTTCAACTTCGTTGTTTGTTTCGATCAATTTCTCTCAATTCATTCCCAGGTTCGTAACAGAAGTAGATTGAGATTACATTTAATGCATAAAAAACAATGGATCCCCGATTAAGGAGTATACTAAAACCAATATGAACTTAAAGTGAAACGCTTCTGGGGCCAGCCCCTACCCATGATTTAAAACACTATCATAGCTAAAAATATGTAAAGACCAACTATAATTTTAAGCAAAATCCAAACATCAAATGTTGTGATGCTCATACAAAAAATACTCTTAGGGTAACATCTTCCCATTAATTAACACTCTTGTGTTAATAATGTGCTATATCAGAGTTACACGTAACAGACTGTCCGCAGCTCAAGATGGGAATCAACGTTTTGCTTTCTTGTCATGGTATGATAGATCATGTTTGATTTAAAGGCAAATGTAGCAGCCAACACCGTGGCTTACCTGTTAATTGATATTGTAGATTTGGTCGTATTGCTATGCCACGTTAGTTTTAAATTGTTCTCAACTCTTGTTAGTTTTGCAGCAGAAGTTAGTTGTGTTGAGCGGGTTATGAATTGAATAACCATTGATGACATTTAAATTCTTCAATTAATTAGGAGGACATCTACTGAAACTTGGCATATCACCAGTAAGGAAGAGACTGGAAGAATGGCCCTAAAGATGACTTCAGGATAAGTGAGGAGTTCAATTTCTAAAGAATGTCAACGTCTAGACCACTACGCAACCAGTCCAGATGCTATCCATGGCCCAAAGAAAATATTTCCAAAGAGGAGTTTATACAAAATATACTTTTCCTGGGTCCTAAAAACCCTCAATTGCATGAGATTGTTCGAATTCAAAATAATTTGCTTTTCACTGCATGTCAAGCTTGTTTAAATTGGCCATCCAAACCTTGCATGAAATAATATATAGTTATGATTTTTGAACCACTAGTGACTTTTCCAATCTTTCTTCAAGAAAAAATTCTTGTGAAGAATAATACTAAGTTGGGTTCGAAAAACAAATTACCCATTAGAATTTTATAAACATTAGCACAAATCAACGTACTACATAACTACTTCATATTAAAAATAATTATGTATGATTGCTTATGTATTCTAGATATGTTTTGTAGAGAATATTTATACAAGAGACGTGTTTTTTTGTTATTTTTCTGCACAAGTGTTAGTGTCACAATTTGCAATCAATTTGATACGTCTTAACAAGCAAAGGATTCATTTTGTGTGATAAACAGCAAATGACTTTGAATTGTGTGCTTAAATCAGTTAACTTCCATATCATCAATATAAATCACATGATTCAACAATTGGTATTCAGACAACTGAAGCTTCACAGATTTATTTATAATTTCATTAATGGTAAAATGTAAAATAGTGTACTCTAACTATAGCTATGGATGGATCAACAATCAAATAATCCTCCTTCACATTTATGAGAACAGTTTACTGTCTCCATCAATAATGCATGCCCATGAAACTCATCTTAACTCAATTTTCAACTTTCAAATAATCATTTGTAATCTTTTTCCCTTTGAAAATTTAACCAAAGATTCTTTAAGACAAATGAAAATAGGTCTTAGGCTGAGCCCCGATAAAAAAAAAGCTCACTACCCTAAATCACTCGTAATGTCACCAAAGCAACTACAAAACATTAGTGAGTGACTGACAAGAGAAACCCCTACTTTAAAAGAAAAAAATCAGATAAAAGAATAATCAAATAGGGTGCATTAGAGTAATAGTGTTCCTTTCCATTCGAAGAGCTTATTTGGCTTCTCAATTTTTTTAAAGTAGTAAACAAAAGAAAGTAAAAATTGAAAGAAAAAAAAAAAAAAAAATAAAAATTAAAAAAAAAAAAAAAAAAAAAACTATGATTGAATTGTGTGATTCATATCAATGATATAGAGTTTGAACAATTAATGCACGTTCATATAATTCAAAGCCATTTGTGACTCATCAAATGATATGAACCTTCGCTTACTAAATCATATCAACAAATCACAAATCACACAATTCTAACAACTATGCACAAAAATAACAAAAGAAAGCAATCATTCTTGAATAATATTCTCTACAATACTTATCAAGATTACGTCCATAAACAATGTATACATTATCATTTTTAATATAAAATAACTATTTAATACATTGACTTATACGACTGTTTATAGAAATGATAACAAGCAATTTGTTCATCAACTTACCCAACTCAGTGTATCTCTACACATTGGTACTGAAAATACCATAAGCAGCTCAAAACTGAATATCATTGGCCTCTGTAGAAGACTTAGGATAGCCACTATACTCAAGTTTGACATGCAAGGAAGAACAAACCATCTTGAACTTGAGCCTGAGGCTATCCATGATCTCTTGCACTTGTACATTTTCCGGATCCATGAGAGGGTATTTCTCAATCAACTCCTCCATCTGGCCAATAATTGTTTTGGCCCGTGAAGAGAAACAAGTTGGATCAAGCCGGACTGCCGAAGTCCAAATGTCAACACAACCCCTATAGAAACCAAGCTCCTCTCCAATCTCAAAACCAACCTTCAGGCCAACCTGTCTGCCTTCTTCCTTGCCCGCGACAAGGCCGTGACTGTGGCCTTCATCGTAGCCTTCCTTGTAATGGGTGTCCTCCAAGTTCAACGAAGAATCAAACAAGTCATCCATGGTCTGCCCCAACACAAAAAAATGCTACAAAACTGACATGGAGTTGAGACCAAACTAAAGATAGCATAGCAACAAGACTAAAATCACTCCCATTTACCATTCTCAATTAAGTGTTGAAATCCACAATGCAGGAGCCACTCAATTAATCTATGAATGATGTACGAAAAAGAAACAACATGGATCAACAACGAGAAGAAAAAAAAGAGGCCAAAACATAGTGTCCACAACATCTACAGAAAATATTGGAAAAAAAGTCTACACCATAATTGCTCACAAATCAAGCCCAAATGCAAGAAAACATGAAATTTATTAAGAAACACGGCAACACAAATAGAAAAAACAGTGAAACTTATGTTTCCAGTGGATGTTCATATAAATACTGATTCAAACTTCAGTTTCCGTTGGATCTTCTAGAGAAGGAGAATAGCTACACTGAACGGCAAAAGGAAGAGCTGTAAAACTGAAGAAAACGCATAAAAATACCTGCCGGTGATTGCTGCTCTGCAGATTCCAGTGGCTGAAGAGAGAAGAAGTGAGACCTAGGGTTTGGTTTGGGTGAGATCGAATTCAACTGTTCTTTCTATGATTCAGTTATTATGCCACATAAAAATTCAACTGTCAAATTTGTCCATTCTTTTTATTCTTTAATTTTAGTACAGTTTTAGAAAAATCACATGAAAAAATTCATGTAATAAATAAAATAAATAAATATATATATATATATATATATATAAACTTACCAAAACTCATTATATTTTCTTTCTATTTTTCTCTCTTATCCTTGTTTTTCTAAATTAGATATTATAAAAAGGCTTTTCCAAACACAACCATAAAACTTAACTAAAATTCTTAGAAAATTACATTACCCTTTTGCTAATGGCAGTTACTTCCTATATTTAATAAATTCTCAAAATATGAATAATATCATTATTATTTTTATTTTAAAATTTATGTATCAAATAATTTTTTCTTTTTTTATATTTATAAAAACATCTCTTTCATATCTTTTTTAACAATGATAAAAATGATGTTGGATGCAGTTAAAATATTACAATTTAATATGATTAATTTTAAGAATTCAGTTTAACATATTATTTTCAAATATTTAGTTTTGTATTATTTGAAAATAAATACAAATATTTCTTAAAATTTATTAGATTTTTTTTATTATTTATAAAAAAAGTTTGTTAATATTTATCAAGAAAGAGATAAGTTAACAGCTTTTTATTTGATTGTACTTATTTGTTACGTGACTTAATATGAAAGAGAAAAGTAAATTATTTGATAAATAAATTTAAAAATAAAAGTAATAAGGACATTATTGACCTATTGAGAATTAACTAAGTGCAGGAAACAATATGTGTCATGGAGGAAGCCACTGCCTTTGCTAATTCAGGCTAGTATCTTTATAATTTAAAATGGTTATTTATTTATGAAGAAAGTTTGTTAATATTTATTAAGAATTAGAGGAAGCAACTTCCTTTGCTAATTCAGGCTAGTATCTTTATAATTTAAAATGATTATTTATTTATGAAGAAAGTTTGTTAATATTTATTAAGAATTAGAGAAGTTAACAGTTTTTTACTTGTACTTATGACTTAGTATAAAAGAGAAAAATAAATCATTTGATAAATAAATTTAAAAATAAAAGTAATAAGGACATTATTGACATATTGAGAATTAATTAAGTACAGGAAGTAATATGTATGATGCAGGAAGCAATTGCCATTGCTGATTCACACTAGTATCTTTATAGTTTAAAATGGGTATTTATTTTTTATTTCTGATAAAATGATTATTACATTTTTTAGTTTATTTAGAATAAACTCGATTGATTAAAACTTAAACAAAATAAAATTGTCGAAATTAAATTTTTATATTTTATTTTTATAAAAATAATAAACTATTTATTATTATATATTAACATTGTCAAAAATGTCACAATCTTCAAATTATAAGTTGTCTTTTAAAAATAATGTGAATGTTATATTTATGAAAATACTTAATATAAAAGAAATTACATAACTATAACCATATTATTAACTTATTATTATATCAACAGGTTATATTAAAATTAATTGATTACTGATATTGAATTTCTTAAGTACATTTGTGTATATTCTGTTATTTCATTTTAAACATTTGTTAAATCAGTATCTTAATTATGTTTTTTTTATCTTGTTTATTTAATTAATATCGTGTACTAGTAAAAAAAACACATTTTAAGGCGGGATAGTATTGCAGTTAGTAAGGAACCACAATAAAAAATAATACGGTGGCATTTTTGAAATTAAGTACAATTATACCAGCGCGGTTGTCGCAAGAACCGCGATGGTAAGCCACAGATAATTTAAAATTGAAAACTGCAGGGAGATACCAACGCGGTTCTGGAAACAACCGCGTTGGTATTTACAAAATGATTTTTAAATTATTTTGCAGGAGGATACGAATGCGGTTGTTAGTGGGAACCGCGTTCGTATCCTCCTGCAAAATAATTTAAAAATTGTTTTGTAAAAGGATACAAATGCGGTTGTTAGTGAGAACCGCATTTGTATCCTTTTTTAGGATTTTCTCTTCCTCCCTCGTGTGCCCTCTCTTCTCTCACCCTCTTTTGTCATTCCTTTTTCTTCTTTTTCCTCTCTTCTCTCACCCTCTTTTGTCATTCCCTTTTCTTCTTTTTCTTCTTCCTCCCTTGTAGTGCCTTCTCCCCTTCGTGTCTCTCTCTTCTTTTTGCGGTTTTGCTTCCACGACGACCACCACCACGTAGTGCCCTCTCCCCTTCATGTCGGTTTTGCTTCCACGACGACCACTTTGCTTTCACGACGACCACCACCACGTAGTGCCCTCTCCCCTTCGTGTCGATTTTGCTTCCACGACACTTGATTAAAAGTGAGGCGCCTTATCCATTAGGCCATAGGTGCTTTTTGAGAGTAATGCTTTCTTTCAAAAAAAGAAAAGCAATACCACCGCGGTTGTTAATAAACAACCGTGTTGGTATGTCCCATTTTTCACCGCGTTTATATAACCGCGATAACAAGTTTGACACTTTTTATTGCGGCTGGATTTATTGTGGTTTGAGAGCCGCGATTGTAAGTCTTATAAAATCGCGGTGGTATGTATGTTTTCTACTAGTGGTATTTATTATTGAAAAATTATAATAATCATCAAAATACAATTATTCTTTTATTTGAAAAATGTTTCCAAATAATAATCTTTATTTATATAAAGTAAGTTTTAGTAGATGAAAATATAAATATTAAAAGAGGATAATAAAGGAACTTGAAAAGCTCATAAAAAATTATATAAAAGAAAACTACAATCTAAATTGAAATATGAAATTCTGTATATAAAAATAGTAAGTTTTTCAAATAGGAAGGATTTTATCTTTCTAATAAATAGAAGATATAAAATATGTCCAAACAACATTCCTCTAGCGTTATCAAATCTTTACAACTTTTCATAATTAAATAAATATGTTATTTCATTCATCATAAAACGATCAACTAGTTATTGAAAATCACTCCATTATATAATTCTTTAAAATTTGGACATTCTCTTTTGAAATAAAACAAAAATTATATTTCTTTTTTGTTTTAGTTGACAGAAATAAAATTTATTTTTATTTTAGTCACTATGAATATATATTTTTTGAGTTTTTGATAAAATTTAATACTTTTATCACTACAATAAAAAAATTATTTAAAGACTAATTTTTAGCTACCAAATAAAATGATTGTTAATTGTGATCAAAATAGTCACTACATTATATTTTAATTGCTAAATAATTACAAAATATAATTAATGATTGAAATTAGTGACCAATTAAGTCAAAATAATTAGTATTTAACATTAGCTATCAAGGTTTTAGTGACTTATATCATTAGTTTCTAATTTAATTAGATACTGATATATCAGGCGATGAGAATCTAAGAAGAGAGTTCTTATAATGATAGTAGGTAAATACACAATACACGTTTGTAAATCTAATTATTGTATATTGGATCATATATTGGTCTTCGATAGGACGTACTTAATATTAGCCTTTTAGAAGACATGAGTCGATATTCCGCTTATTGAGTATCCTTGATTGTATAGATCTATATGTGGTTTATATTGCTTTTGTCATTGATATTTGGAGGAGATAAAATTGTTGTAATATGTTAATTAAAATGTATTCTTTTATATGTATTTGTTTTATGTTGAAAATTTATTTTAATAGCTTATCCTTACATGTCTTGTTTGTATTGTGAATTGTAATGAGTATACTATCTACACAAATAGATACAAAGACAAGTGCAAAAGGAACAACATTTGGAAGACAATAATTACTTTATTTTATCTTTTTGTTTTTTCTTTTGTAAATACTTGTATGTATATATGAACTTAGGTAAGTTTAAGTTATATTTTGAAATACCATGCTTTACGCATGGCCTTTGTTGGATTTATAGTATAGTAGATAGTTAATTATGAGATACTACAACTTTTTCTTGCTGCACCTTCATTATTACTAACCTCACCCTATACTATATAAAGATAAAAATACCCTCCTTCACTAGACCAGGTCATCTTATAGTTGTCATTGTTTTACTTTCTCCACTATACTCTTTGAGAAAAAGAAGATGAGAGAAAAGCTCATTCCGAAAAAGAAAATTGTTCTGGAAGCTATCATATATGTTGTGAAAGTTTGTTTTAGAAATTATATCCTTGAAAGTTCATTTTGAAACGCATTTAATGTGTTTTGAAAAGTTTGTTCTAGACATCTCGTTTCGGAAGTCTCATATATATATATTATAAAAAGCTTGTTCTAGAATTTATGTTTTAGAAAACTTGTTTTGAAATGTATTTCATGTCTATCAAAAAGTATATTATAGACACTTTATTATGGATATCTTGTTCCAAAAATTCTAGAAAGTTTGTTAAGAAAAAATTCAGAACATATAATTCAGAAACAACTTTTACATATGGTAAAATAGTCATCTAAAAATAACAGGGGTATAGTTAGATATTATGGGAGTGCAGGAATAATAAACCTGATGAGATGGTATTCAAAAAGTTGTAGGGCTACAAAGTAATGGTTTGCAAAGAGAAACTATTTTTTGCACCCGATGGTTTCTTTCTTCACTCTCATTGAGCAAGAGGGGCCCATATTTATGTACTAGTTTTCATATGCTGATGCAAACTCATGCATGAGAAGAGGTTCTTAGATCTTTCTATTACCCAACTTGTGATTTTTGTATTAGGGTTAGTAACTAGGAATAAAACCAGAAATAAATTTTTTGATCAATTTTCTATCAAATTTATATAAAGTATTAACTATAGTTACCAAAATAATATTGTGTGTCAGATATCTTAAAATTATATATTAAATTAAATGTTATTTTCTATATGATAATAGCTAAGAACTATTTAAGAGTAATTTTAAAATTGAAACAGAGATGTACTAAAAGCAAATTTGGATACATATGATGAAATATTTGTTTCTTACTTCATGGTTTAGTGATGTACTTGGATCCATAAAGTATGTTGAAACATCAAAATCAATGTCCTAAAATCTAAAAAATTAACACAAACAGCATACATAAAAGTGATAGAAAATGGAGAACATTTATGTTGACTGTTAAGTTTATCATATTGACAAAAGATAAAGAATAATTAATTCAGATATCATTTATAAAATATTATATTACACAAACAAAACATAATAAGGTATTATAAAATAAATAATATTTGAATTTTTGTTTTTAAAAATATAATTATCTCTGTAATAAAAAACATGAAAAACAAAAGAAAAACACTTGTAAAAGAATATCATTATCCTACTGCTACTAACTATTATTGAATACGTTATTTATCATAAAAATATAATTCTTTAATTTCAAAATACAAATAATTTATTTAATATCATTATTTAATAATTCAAAACACAGTGTGTGTCTGTATCTATATCCATATATACGTATACAACATAGCAATTTTTTTTTTTCCTAAAAACATAACAATTCTTAACATTTGTACAATATTCTTAAGGGGGTGTTTACCACCGTTTAGACAAATAACTTGGTTAATGTCGTGTTAAATAATTTTTTTATAACTATATAAAAATAAGTTATGTATAAGATGTTTTTTTTATAATCAAAGAAAAATAGCATTTAATTGTTTGAATAAAGAAATAACTTTTCATAATAATCAATATTGAGGAGCTTATTAAAATAAGTTCAAAATAACTTACAAATATATCATAACCTGTTTTCGTAAGTGGTGTCATAAATTCAGATAAATTGTAAATAAATTCTTCTAGCAAATTCATTAAACTCTAGTTAATTTGGTTGATATTATAAATTCCATACAATTTAGAAACTAACTAACACTTTATTAGTAAACACATTTAATAGGTACTATGATTTTAAAAATATGTAATTAATCCTCATCTATTAAATTACAGAACATATACTTATGAATAAGCATTTCTCTAAAACTTAATATGTGTGATTATTATGACAATATTATAGAATTCACATTTTATACAAAATCATGAAGTAAAAGCAAGTGTTGTAGATCATATAACAATCACTATATATTTGTTGTAGTGAATTGTCAACATCCCACAACCACTGCCATCATTTGTGAGATCTGATTTTTGTCTTTTGTGTTAGAAAATGAATTTGAATTGTTTTCTAAGTAAAAAGATAGTGTTACATTGGTTTGGTGGGAAGTATTTGCTTTAAGTTCATATCTAGGGTTTCATATATATATATATATATAGAGAGAGAGAGAGGTTTTCAAGAACTATTCTAAGTAAACAATTTATAATGCTATTAGTTTCCTTTGAATGGAGAAAACTTCATCCTTACAAATGCCATTTGTATATCTTGTTTCTCAAGCTATGTTCTAACAAATTTTGCAAAATTTTCACTATCTTCTTCAAAAGTATTGAAAAGAAATACCAATGTACATATCTAATAGTGTTTGATGGAAGTTGTACTTTTCAATCTAAAAGTTTACACAACTGAAAAATTTTATATGTTTATTGAAAATAAACATTAATGTGGATTACTTGTGTGATTAAATCTTATATTTATTCTATTGGTTTTTTTTTTTCTTAATATTTATTTTAGTCGCTCTCTTATTTAGTTTTGTTTTTTTAGAAATGTAACTGTGTAATTTTGTAATGTTCCCTGAAGTTATTCAGCTTTTAAACTGCATTAAGTGTAATAATGTAATATAGGTTGAGATTAATGTGTTCAGTTTTATAAATTGTATTACGCTTAAATTAAAACTACTAATGTATTTCTAATTAAATAAAAGGTTATCACATTATAATCTAGAATTAAGAGATTAATTAAAACTTTTATTAATGATAAAATAAATAAATAATAATACTAAAAAAGTAATTAATTTTATATGTCCCGAACACTATCTTCTTGATTATATTTTTTGTGTTAGTCACTTTTTTAAAGTAGAATATATATATAGTAAAAGAGTACTAATGGAGATTTTAACTGTTTAACTCTATTGTTTTTAATAGCATTCTCTAAAGAAACTAAGAGTAGAATATATAATAAGTACGAAGAAAAAGAAATCTCCTTTTTTTCTCAGGAAAACGATAGCAATTTTTTTTTCTTTAGTATTATATGGTAAACAAAATGAAAATGAAAGAAACTTTTGTACATGAATGAAGAAATTTAATACATTTAGCAGTATCTATGAAAAGAATAATTAATTAATAGTACATGTTCAATATTTGCATAATGTATCTAAAAACAATAATAACAAATTAATCGTTGAAATGTTATTATAATTTAGGTCTAAATTGGTTTTTAGTTTTTATAGTTTCTCGAATATACATTTTTATTCTTATAATTTTAATTACATATTTAGTCTTTTAATTTTTAAAGTTAAACATTTTTGGTCCACCGTCAATATATTCAATGTTGATAGAAAATGTTAATATAATCGATAAAATAATATGGTAACATCTTTTGGAGTTTTTTTTATTAAATTTAAAGTAAAATTTTAATTTAATCCACAATCAAATATCTATGAAATGTTTGTTTCATTTTCATCTTCGTTGAATAATGGATATATTATATTTTCTATATATGTTAGTACTTGCTCCTTACTGATTCAATATTTTTTTTAGTGTATAAAAAAAAATACTTATAACAATATAAATATCAAATTAGAATACCAAATATTAAAGTAATATAGCATAATTATATAAAATAATAATAATGATCAAATGCACTTATTTAATAAAATTGAAAATTATGTTTCTTGAAATATAGTACACAATTAAAAAAATATGTAATTAAGGTTATAACAGGAAAATACTTTAAAGATCTAAATTATTTTGGTGAATATGGAATGAATTCGTCTATTGAGATCAAATAAAAATTCTTTTACAAAAATAAGAGTTTTTTAAAGGAAATTAAACCAAGGTCAAGTATTCTCGTGTGAACAAAACAAACAATAAATAAAAATATTAAATGAGTTCAAAATTTGTACTTTATAAATTATTTGATTCAATAAAATTGATATTTTGATTTCTAAAAATACTGTAAAAAATCTCACATTAACTAAATATAAGATCCATTCATAATATATAAATAAATAAAAATTTCATTTTATAAATTAAATTTATAAGGTTAAGTTAAAATAATTAAGATAAAATAAAAATAATTATGTTGTGAAAAAAGAAATATGAAACTAAAGACCATAAAGAATAATAAATATACTTTTCTTTATATTCACCATCTCATACTCAATTTAAAATATTGAATTTTACTCATAAGCAATACATAAATTTTTCATCAAAACTACAATCAGTGCATATAATAACTACGAAAATAAATTTATTTGTCATCTCTAAACTTAATTATTCTTTTATAAAAAAAAGTTAATTTTAGAAAATTGAAAAACGAAATTTGTAACTAGATTTATAAAAACCAAGATTGCACGACAGTAAAAGTCTAGGGCTTCGAAAAGTATATTTTGACATCATTTACATGATAAATAACATCAATAAAATTTATATCATAAGAGAGAGTTTACTATACTACAAAATTAATCTCAAGTCTGTTATACATAATAATAATAATAATAATAATAATAATAATAATAATAATAATAATAATAATAATAATAATAATAATAATAATAATTGAAAACTACTCAAATGTTGTATAATAACAAACCCAAATGTTGAAAGAACAACACAACAGTTCACTTTAAATGCTTACTTAAATTCAAACTAAGCAAATCCATTTTGCATACTACTAATATAAAAAGGAAAAATCTCAACATATAAAGCAAAGTTAAGCACATATACTTAGACTTTTTAGAAGAAGTGGTCCAAATCTTATGAATACAGCAAAGAAAAAGCAAAGGGAATAAGAGATTCTGAGAACTTTTATCTCACCTTTACCACTTTTTCCAGCTTAATTGCTGAGAACCTTTCTAACTCATATATAGAACATTCAACACTCATAAAAGGTCCACTTCAATCTTCATGTTCTCCAATTATTACACAACTTTACACCACATGTTTTCTCCTACCTCATCAACATCCAAAGACAAATTAATTATAATATTCAAACATTAAAATTACATCACCTCAATACTTAAATGCTAGTTAAAACCATGTGGCATTTATTTGGAATACAACAAAATTATATTTTGTTAATATGATCACAATGCAATACATGTATGCCTTTCAATGAGGAGATTGCATTAATAAAGTTATATAGAAACTAAAGAAGATATTTTTTTTAAATTTAAATAAATAGTTTTATGATATTTTATTTTATCCATCATCACAATAAATACATATATGTAAACTAATAAAATGATATATAGGTGAGGACATGATTGATGAAAATATAGTTAATGTTATTTTAAGTTTTGAAAATTACATTTGAAAATAGGTATTTTTTTCAAGAATTTGATAATTAAAAGGAAACATTTCAATCGTAATATTACAATAACAAATAATTTAAAATAATAAATAAAAAACATTATAAATAAATAAAATTATTTTACTCTATCATTTTCTATCACAAAATAATATTAGTTAAATAAAAATGCTTATTTTATTAAAATGTATACATTTGAAAGTAAGTATTTTTTCAAGAATTAGACAATTAAAAGGAAACATTTCAATTATAATAATAACAATAAAAAACATTTTAAAAATAATAAATCATAATACATAAAAATATTATAAATAAGTGAAATTATATCAGTTTCCAATCATTTATTTCATATTTCACTTATTTAAAGTAACATTATTTTCCACTCCATTTTTTTTTCATTTCTTACTCTATCATTTTCTATCACACAATACAAATAAAATATCAGTTAAATGATTATTTAATTAAAATGTATACATTATAGTGTATATATCAAAGAATTACTTTTAAAAATTATTTTTGGATGAATTAAATTTTAAAAATATATTAAATTTGTATATATTTTTATCCATAATTATTATTTTTAACTTTTTTTAAAGTGCATCAAAATGCCACATTAAACTATTAGTAGGATCAAACTAGTTATATTGCACTTAAAATATAGATAAGTTTGATGGATACAATTTTTTCCAACTCATGAAAAACTAGGTTTTCCAAAATTGACTCAAATTAGTAAACCTAATGGAAAAAAAAGTTTATATTATAATTTTCTTGACTTTTGACAAAAGGCACAAATACATTAATTTAACCTAGAGTTGTTCACTTGTTATATCAATGTGATGTTAAACATTATGTCACCCCACTATCATACATTACCCACCTACACCATAAAGGTACATATAACCCACTCCATAAAACCTAGCTAGTTGGACCAAAGCAATATGCAATCATGACTCACACTACTTCTATCTACTCTTTCATCTCCTTTTTTTTTTTTATTCATTAAAAGGTGTACTACAAAGTATCCATGTATTATATACTGTTTCACATTCAAGTAAAACATTAAACCAATATCAAAGTTATTTGAGATTAATTAATGAAAAAGCAATTGAAACATTTAGTTTTATTAAATAATCAATTTCTCTTTTTCTAGAAAATGTATATAATGTTTAACCACGTGTATAAAGAATGCGATTATTATTATATGTGGCTTGTCATTAAAAATAAAATAATTTGAAATCGAAACTGGGCAGAGTCAATGAAAAAATATTTCGATGTGAAATAAGAAATTTATAACTATCTTCGTTTTTTATTTCAAGAAACTCAAATAAAATTAATATTTTAATTTTAGAAATATGGCACTGCTAAAAAGAATAAAGGCGTGTATTTTTTTAAATTTAATTTTGATTTAAAACTATTTTTTCTGTTGAATGGAATATATATTCACCAAGAAAAAAATATATCTGTAAAATTATTTTTTATTATTATTATTTAATGTTAATAACACATAAATTCGTTTTAATGACCAAAAATACATAAAATTATTAAAAGATACAATTTAAAAAAAAAATAAATATAATTTCAAAGTTGATTTTAAAATATTACATTTGACCTAATTAAATAAAAATAGGAATTGATTACGGGAGATATGATACTTACAAACTTTTATGCATTATTCAATAGTATTTTTAAAAGACCAAATCAAACATTCCACACACACACACACACATATAT